>Ga0209208_10000326_pt1 | contig 58887 bp, 49 predicted proteins | sample S1TSphfallax_3_FD_187694 | JGI IMG/M metagenome (GOLD analysis project Ga0209208, IMG submission 187694) | Host-associated microbial communities from peat moss isolated from Minnesota, USA - S1T2_Fd - Sphagnum fallax MG (SPAdes) (version 2) | ecosystem: Host-associated > Plants > Peat moss >... | reverse complement strand
GAGGCGCGAATTCCGCCGGCTGACCCCATCGGATTGCGCGATTTGCGCGTGCTGTGTGTGGATAACGATCGTGCGATCTTGGACGGCATGGAGGCTTTGCTCGGCCAGTGGGGAATCAAAGTTTACAAAGCCGGCAGCAGCGGTGAAGTGTTTTCCGCCTGTGGTGCGCAGAGCTTCGATGCGGTCTTGGCGGATTACCATCTAGGCGAACGCAGCAACGGTATCGAGTTGCTGGAGCAGGTGCGCAACGCCTTTTGTCCGAACGCAGCGTTCGCCCTGATCAGTGCCGATCACGACACGGACCTGGCGCTGCGCGCACGCGCGGCCGGCTTCCCGCTGCTATACAAGCCATTGCGACCCGCGGCGCTGCGCGCCCTGCTGAGTGCGTTCCGCCGGCGGTCTCAGGAAGCATCGGCGGCTTGATGCATACCGAAGTCGACCCACATCCCGGCCCGCCCCCGACGGCCTTGGCCACGGCGCTACACACGGGCTTTCAGATCCTCGTGGTCGATGACCATCCGCTGTACAGGGCCGCGCTCATCGGCGCGATCGCCACCGCCTGTGGAGACAGCCGCTTCGTCGAGGCCGACAGTGTGTCGGCGCTCTTGAGCGCGCTCGAAGGACATGCGCAGGCGGACTTGCTGCTGCTCGATCTGAACCTGCCGGACGCCTACGGCTTCAGTGCTCTCGCGCATTTGCGCGGCATGTATCCGGGCCTGCCGGTTGCCATCGTATCGGCAATGCACGATCGCCGCACGGTCCGTCAGGCACTCGCATTCGGTGCACAGGGATTCGTGTCGAAGTCTGCCGATGCGAAGACGATTGGCCGCAGTGTTCAGGCGATCTTGCGCGGTGAGTTGGTGACTCCCGAGGCGCTCGACGCCGAGAGCGAGTCAGAGGCGGACGCCGGGGCGCTCGCCGTCGCGCAGCGGCTGGCACAGCTCACGCCGCAGCAATTTCGCGTCTTCGGCATGCTTTGTGCGGGGCGCCTGAATAAGCAGATCGCCCACGACTTGCAGATTACCGAGGCGACGGTCAAGGCGCATATGACTGCTATTCTGCGCAAGCTCGGAGCGAACAATCGCACGCAGGCCGCACTGCTTGCCGGCGGTCTCGCAATCGCCCCCTACGCGATAGGACCTCAGCCGGAAGGAGCCGATTGATCTCGGGGTCGCCATTGCCGGAAGCAGTCGACCAGTCTGTCCCTATCGGCCCTAGTCCACGCCACGGGGCGGCCGGTAGGCGCGCAGCACGACCGAGCTTACCGCGGGCCGCAGCAGGGTTTCGATGCCTTTATTTGGCACCGTCATTGGAGACGTATCGGACGGCGAATGGTGAAATCGACACTCGGAACCCACTGACAACGACAGTGCGCTGGAGCCGGCAGCCCTTGGAAGAGAGGCAATGATAGCGTGTGCCCGCGACGGCCTGAGCGTTGTGCGCGGTTCCGTCTAATCCTACAGGGGTAGTCATGGTTGGCGACGTTCAAAGAGCGCTGGGTATGATCGAAACGATGGGCACGGTCGCTGCGTTGGCCGCCGCCGATGCCATGGTCAAGGCGGCGAACGTCAAGTTAATGGGGAGCGAGCAGGTCGGTGGCGGCCTGGTCACTGTGCTGATTACCGGCGAAGTCGGTGCAGTTAGGGAGGCGCTGCGTGCGGCAGCCGCGGCGGCGGAGTCCTTGGGCGAGCAACTAGTCCGCGTGCACGTCATTCCGCGACCGCATAGAGAGGTGGTAGGCCACTTGTGGCTGAACCGTAATCTGCCGTTTGATTGACCCGAGTTTCTCTGCAGCCGACCTTTCTCGTCGTCAGGGAATGCTTCGATCAATTCATGTGCGTGCTGCTTGATGGTCACTGCGGTGAGTTCCCATCCCGCGGAGCCTGATGCCCGAATTGTTTCGATCAGCATCGAGGCACACAGCGCTACGCTTCTCCCCCTCGTGATCGCTCGGACCGAGCAACCGATTCGAGGAAGTCCTGGAATGGGCCCATCGCGGCTTGATCGTCGAACAATATCGAACGGCGGCGCTCGATCTCCTGCTGGATGTAGACTCGATATTGGCGGTCGCCAACCAACCTCACGACGAGATCCACGTAACCGTCCTTGGTTTGGGCGATCAGCTCCTGCAAATTCATGCGGCGCAACACCCCGCTGGCCAAACGTCCTCTCAAGAATCGCCCTTCCCGCGTCACGAAAGGGAGCCCGCATTCCATGGCCTGAACTGCCGTGTTATAGCCAGAAAAACCAATGGTATCGAGCATCACGTCCGCGCGTCTCAACAGACGGTGAAACTCCTCGAAGCTCAACCAGCGAATGAAGCGCAGATGGTCAGCGGCCCGCAGACCGGCGCCGGCAAATTGCTTGGTTACCCTCGCTTCGAATAGTTCCGCCAGATCTGCGGCGGATGGACGGAAAAATATGAGCTGAGCAGTTGGTAGACGTCGCGCGATTTCCAGGAGTACGTCGTCATTCGCGGGTTGGTACTTAAACGGTGTGCCGGGACAGACAAGGATCGGCCTATCGACATCAATGTTGAGCGAGCCGAAATCAAGATCTACGTTCGAACAATTCACCGGCTGCATGCGGTTGCCCAGGTGCGGAAGCAGGTGCAGTCGCTCGGAATAGTGAGCCTGCGCTTCCCTCGGTTCGAAGCACTGCGCGGATACATACCAATCCAGTGTCGGTATGCCGGAAGTATCCGGGTGGCCCCACGTATTGACCTGAATTGGCGCCAAGCGCAGGCAGGCGAGCTTCGTGACCATCGGGTGAAGCCCGACGGCAGGATAGAGCAGAATTTCGCAATTCTGCTCGCGAATCGCGAACACCCACTGAGTGAGTGTTTTTGGGGCGCTGACGAACACATCCGATGTCTCGGAGGCCCAGGTCGTTGCCGCGTCGGGTCGATCCGTCAAGGAGAAGACGACGAGTTCAAACCGCTCACGGTCAAACGACTGAAACCACCCCTTGATCAATGCCATCCAAACCGAGTGGAGCCGAATGTCGGGAGAGATGATACCCAGCCGGATCCGCCGGTCCGCCTGCCTGAGGCTTGCCGGCGGAGGTTGGTGATCCAGCCAGCGCTGCATCGCATTGACACAGATCCGCCCGTAGTGCGTCAGAAGCTCTACGTTGGATTCTTCCTGATACGTGAGAAAGAATGGCTGTGCGTCACCTACGAAGGACTCACCGTCGATCTCGCTGCTTACCCACCAGTCCTCGAACTCTGTAAGTGCGGGCTCGAAACCGGAGCGGTTCGGAGCCTCGGTGTGGTCCTTTGGCGCGAAAGCGGGAGCAAACAACATGACGCGCATCCACCGCGCTTTTGCGTTGTCAGGATCGAGCGCGATGGCCCTGTCGAAGCACGACAGAGCGCGATCGGCGCGCCCCGCGCGCTGATGACTTTCCCCAAGATTGTGATGTAACTCGGAGTTTCCCGGCTCGACCGCGACAGCTTTCTCGTAATTCTCATGGGCAAGCGCGACGGTATCCCCTGAGGCCTGATCGAGATTTATATACGCCGCCCCTAGGCTGGAATAGGACGCACCCGAGCTGGGATTGAGCGAAATGGCCTGCGTCAACCACTCGATCGACTCGGCATACCGTCCCGTTCGATTGAACAAGACACCCAGCATATGGCGCGGTCCAAAATGCTGCGGGGTAAGCTCGATCTCCCTGCGGTACGACGCCTCAGCTCTTTCAAATTGTTCGGTGTCGAACAGGAGTCTGGACAAGTTCTGCTGCGCCGAAATGAAATCCCGGTTCAGGGCCAGAGCCCGCTCACAGCTCTCGATCGCTGAAACCTTGTCCCCCGCTCTCGAAAAAAGGGTGCTACGTTGGAAATGCAGATCGCTGGAATCGGGGCAAACTGCGAGACTTTCCTCGCAAAGCTGCGTAGCCTGCTCGATACGATTCAACCTGAGGAACGTGACGATCAAATCGCGGCGCGCCAACCCGAATCCGGGCCGCAGCGCGACTGCCCTCTGTAGGTGATAAACCTCCCGGTCGCCGGGTCCCGCGGCCCCGAGGAGGCATCCCAGGAGGTAGTGCCCGTCAGGATCGTCTCTGGCCACGGTTACCGCACGTTCCAGGACCTCGAGTGCCTCGTCGGTCCGACCTTGCTCCCTCAGAACGAAGCCGAGCATGACCAAGGCTGCGGGGTAATCCGGGTCAGATTCAGCGATTCGTCGATAACAATTCTCTGCATCGCTGAAAAGAGCAGCCCGTGCGTATTCGTCTCCCCGTCTCTTGATCGTTTCCGGGACTCGATCGTGCCGACGATCGGTTTTTCCGACAGGCAATGCCTCAGCGCGAGACTCGCGGAATATTTGTCTGCGAAACCATTTCAACACCGCAACGTCACCTCCGTCCGTAAGGACTCAATGACACACGATCGACGTCCGCCGGCATTTGGCGATTATGTCTCAAGCATGAGCGCCAGGGACGTGATCCAGAGTCAAATTTCCTCAGAAGGGAGGGCGGCCCAGCGGCCGCGTCCGGCAGGCCCCGGGCGCCCGCCAGCGCGCTTTTTTACGCGCCGCGCGGGGATGCAGACAGTATGGACGCCAATCCCAGACGCGCGGAAGTCGGAATCAATGGAAAACCTCACCCAAGTGTGGTGTTGCTTGCGTTGAGCGTGCGGCTTCGTAGAAGATATAGACGATGCCAAAGGTTGCCGTCATCATTCCCAACTACAACCACGGCGAGTTTATTCGGCAGCGAATAACCAGCGTGCTTTCGCAGACCTTCGAGGATATCGAGGTCATCCTGCTGGACGACGGCAGTACCGACGACAGCCGCGCGATAATCGAAGAATATCGAAGTCATCCAAAAGTAACGGCATGCATCATCAACTCCATCAATAGCGGGAGTGCGTTCCGGCAATGGGAGCGTGGACTTGCGCGCGCCTCGGCCGACTACATATGGATTGCCGAAAGCGATGACGCGGCTGCTCCGCCACTCTTGGAGACGCTGTCTGGCGTCTTGGACCTGAACCACAATGTCGGGCTGGCCTATTGCCAGTCGCTGAAAATCGATGAAGCAGGCAACGTGGTCGGTTCTTGGAAGGCGCAGACCGAACCGATCAATGGCAATCCGTGGACGACCAGCTTCGTCGCGCCAGGTCGCGAAATGCTTAGGATCATGCTCCACCTAAACGTGATCCCAAACGCCAGCGCGGTCTTGTTTCGCAGGAAGCTTCTAACGCTCGAAGTGCTCGGGGAGGCTTCGAACTATACGATCAACGGCGACTGGTTCATTTGGTGCAACCTCCTTGCGAAATCCGATCTGGCCTTCGTGAACGAAGATATGAACTCTTGCCGATTCCATCCGCAAAAGGGCAGCATTCAGAATATTCGCAACTTCAACAACATTCTGGAATTCTATCGAGTGCGTGCCTACCTTTTCAGAGAGCTGGATTTGTCAGCCGAGGCGAAGGAGCCTTTGAATGCAAGTCTCTTTGCGATTTGGATGAAGCAACGAGAATCTATGGGCGTATCCAAGGATGCACCCGAGACGAGCAGAGTGCTGCAGATCGCTGAGGCGATCGATCCCAAAGTTCGCGATCGCCTCCAGATCGCCAGTAACTAGCCGCTGCGCTCCATCCGATCAAATGCCCATCGGTGGAGCTGCCGACGCGAGGCGCTGCCGCAAGCTCACGAAGTCCGTGGGTGGAAATCGCTTCAGCACCTCCGGCAACAGACGTTTTCCGTGAAAGCCGAATACGCCATCGAGACGGTCGCGGTGTTGCGGCGCCGGTATCTCCACGGAGAATCGGGCGGCAAGATCGACTGAAGCGTACCTGACGCCTCGAGCGTGGAGCACGTCGTAGCTGTAGTGGCAGAGCACGAGATCCTCCGAGCGGATCGGCAGGTCGAGGCTGTCGAAGTCTATTTCGGCGGCGATGGTCATGAGCTTGTGGCTGCGCAAGGAAAATCCGCCATTGCCGACACGATTCCGGTCCAGGTCCATGAGCCAGTCGCCGGGCCTGACACGAACCTGTTCCGGCCACGGCGCACCGACGTAGTCATAGTCCAAGAATTCATCAGTCCAAATACCCGGGTTGAGGATGAAGCCGTCCGCCTGTACGACGAGGCAATGTGAGGTCGTGAAATGTCGATGCAGCTCCGCCAGAATGAACTTGCTGTAGCCGACGACATCGATCGGTGGAATAGGGACGTGCTCCACGCCGGCTGGGAGAAGGCGTGGCCGCGAAGGGGAGAGCAGCTTGGCCGCACCGAATTCGACGCCGCGCAGGCAGATACCCAGTGCCTCGACGGCTTCTTCGATTGCGATGGCGGTGACCGTGATCAGCGTAACGTCAGGCAGCTTCAGCATGTTGCAGTACCCTTAGCGTTGCCCTCCGCGTCGGGCGTCGGGACGATTTCATTGTAGCTCGATGGGGCACCGTCGGTGACAGCCGCGCGACGCGCGGACCGGGCGAAGCTGATCAAGATCCGGGGCTCAGCGCAATCCCTGCCACCGCACCCAACAGCACCACGAGCACCGGGCGAACCTGCCACACGGTCAACAGCAAAAAGCCGATCGTCGCCGCGACAAAATCTCGCGTCGAGTTGACGGTGCCGATCCATAGCGGGTCCACGAAGGTGGCGGCGAGCAAGCCGACCACGGCCGCGCCGACGCCGCGCATCGTCGCATACGCCGACGTGCGCGTGCGCACGAAATCCCAAAACGGCAAGGTTCCGAGCAGCACGAGGATGCCGGGCAGGAAGATGCCGAACAGTCCGATGATGCTGCCGACGACACCGTGCGGCGACGGCTTCACGACCGCGCCCAAATAGGCGGCAAACGTGAACAGCGGGCCCGGCACGGCTTGCGCGGCGCCGTAGCCGGCGAAAAACGTCTCCTCGCTGACCCAGCCCGACGCCACGAAGGAATCTCTGAGCAGAGGCAGCACGACATGGCCGCCACCGAAGACCAGTGCGCCCGATCGGTAAAACGCGTCGAACAGCACGGCGCCTGGGGGCGCTCCCAGCATCCGGAACAAGGGCAGGCCGACCAGCAGAAGCGTGAAAACGGTGAGCGCCGCGAGCCCGACGCGGCGGGACACGCGCGTCATCAACGGAGCCGCCGCCGCGGGGGTCGGCGAGCGGCACGCGAGGTAACCGGCGATGCCGCCCAGGAGCATCGCGGCGATCTGGGTGACGGAGGAGTTGCGGAACAGAACCAGGGTCATCGTGAGGACCGCGATACCCGCGCGTCGCAGGTCGGGGCACAGAGCACGCGCCATGCCGAAGATCGCTTGCGCAACGATTGCAACCGCCACCAGGTTCAAACCATGGAGCAGACCCAGTCCGACCGTCCCCGACAAGGTTCGTGCGCCGTAGGCGAACAGCAGCAGCACGAGTGCGGAGGGCAGGGTAAAGCCGGTCCATGCGGCGAGGCCGCCGAGGTAGCCCGCGCGGATCAGGCCGATGGAGAATCCGACTTGGCTACTGGCCGGACCGGGCAGGAATTGACACAGCGCCACCAGATCCGTGAAAGCAGCATCCGTCAGCCAACGACGGCGCTTGACGAACTCTTCGCGAAAAAAACCGATGTGCGCGATCGGTCCGCCGAAGGACGTCAACCCCAACTTGAGGAACGCGCGCAGGACCTCCGCCGGGGCTTGTCGAGGAGGGTCCCGATCCATGTCGCGGCGCAGCCTCTCGCCATCGATGCTCATCCCGATCTCCGACGTTCAGCCACAGCCCGGCGACGGTTCACTGACATCACCCGGTGGGGGTGCTCTGTGTAAAATGCGTCGCCAGTTTACCCGCCGCACCACAATCTGGAGCCAAGCCCATGCGTGCAAGCCTTCTCGTGTTGCCACTGTTTTCCAGCCTCGCGTTAGCAGCTGGCGTCGGCGACTATGTCGTCCAACAGCAGTTTACCTTGGGTGGTCCGGGCGGCTGGGATTACCTGACGGTCGATCCGGCGGCCGAGCGCCTGTTCATTTCCCGCGCCGACCGCGTTCTGGTCGTCGATTTGAAGGACCGCTCGCTCGTTGCGACCATTCCGGACACGCCGGGTGTCCATGGAATAGCGCTTGCGCCGGAGTTGGGCGAGGGGTTCACCAGTAATGGTCGCGCCGATACCGTCACGGTCTTCGACCTCGCTTCCCTGAAACCCAAGGCCACGATCGAAGTCGGTGGACACAATCCGGACGCCATCCTCTATGACAAGGCGAGCCGCAAGCTCTTCACTTTCAATGGCAAGAGTCAGGACGTCAGCATTATCGATCCGGGCAAGGCGACGGTCCTGACGAAAATACCCGTCGGCGGAAAGCCCGAGTTCGCGGCGTCCGACGACAAGGGCCGGGTGTTCTTCAACATCGAAGACACCTCGCAGCTCGGCGTGATCGACTCCTCCACGTCAACATTGGTTGCCAAATGGTCGCTCGCGAACTGCGAGGAACCCACGGGTCTCGCCTTGGACGTCGAGCACGGAAGGCTGTTCTCCGTCTGCGGAAACAGCACGCTGGTCGTGACCGACGCGGCGTCGGGCAAGCAGATCGCAACCGTTCCCATCGGCAAAGGGCCCGATGCCGTGAGCTATGACGCCGAGCGTCGATTGATATTCAGTTCCAACGGCCAAGACGGCACGTTGACCGTCATCCACGAGGACGATCCCGGGCACTACGCGGTGATCGGCACCGTGGCGACCCAAAAGAGCGCCCGTACGATGGCGCTCGATCCGGCCACGCATCGGGTTTATCTGGTCGCGGCGCAATTCGGTCCGCAACCCGAGCCGACCGCCGATGTGCCCCATCCGCGCCCGAGTGTCCTCGACGGCAGCTTCAAGGTCATGGTCGTCGGAAACTAGATGGCACACTGAATCTTCCGTTTCGCAATGCCCGGATGACGCGCTGCTGGCGCCGATGGCCTCGGGAGGCCTACAGTATCGCCGATGAACAGGACACCACTGACCTCGATTTGGTTCGCCGCCGCGGTTGTGCTCGTGTTCTTCCAGGTCCGGGATAGCCTGGCCTCGAGTTCGCCAGACACGGACAAACTCGCGCTCACGCTGCGGGACGGCCAATACGTTCTGAATCACGGTTTCGAGGACCTCTATGACTCGGCTTTCGTACTGACCAATGGCGGCCGCAGTCCGCCACGCGTCGTGACCGTGTCCGAGCTCGCCGACGCGCTCGTCGATGACGACGTCGTGATCTTCGGCGAGGTCCATCGCCACCCCGGCATTCACCTCCAGGAGCTCAAATTGCTGCGCGCGCTCACCGAGCGTGATCCGCATTGGATCCTCTCGCTCGAGCAATTCGAGCGCGACGTCCAAGGGGTGGTGAACGACTATCTCGCTGGTCGCATCGGCGAGCACGCGTTGATCGACCAAGGCCATGCCTGGGACAATTATCCGACTTCGTATCGTCCGCTGGTCGAGTATGCGCGTGCTCATCAAGAGCCCGTCATCGCCGCCGAAGCGCCGACTTGGTCGATCGTCTGCATTGGGCAATATGGACCCGAGATCCTCGATCAGTTCACGCCCGTCGAGCGCGCCTGGGTCGCGCGGGATCTGCACCTGACCCGGGATGCCTATCATGACAAGTACATGGAGTTCCAGTCGGGCAATGCCATGCACGGCGGCGGCGGGGCGACGACGCCGGAAGCGCAGCGGAAGGCAGAACGCAGCTTCGCGGCCCAGGCCGCCCGCGATGACACCATGGCCGAGTCCATCGTGCTCGCCAGGCATCAGTATCCGGGTCGGCGGGTATTTCATCTGACCGGCAACTTTCATGCGGAGGGCTTTCTCGGCACCGTGACGCGCCTCAAGCTGCGCGATCCGACGCTCAAGATCGCCGTGATCGACCCGGTTCAGGTCGCCGATCCGCAGGCCCCGGCCTTTGCGGCGGACTTGTTGACGCAAGCGACGGTCCTGGAACTCGTCACCCCGACTCCCGACGAGTTCGTCGAGGGCGAGGACCAGAGTGATTTCATCCGCAGCATGATCGCGAAGCGCAAGGCAAATCCCTGCAAGTACACGCCGCCGGGCGTGACGGCCCCCGCTGAGGCCCCGCCGGCCCCGAAATCCTGAGCATGCGTCCGGTCCGGGTCGTCCCGATCCTGATGCTGTGCACCCTCCCGCTCCTCGGTGCCGCGCCACGGGCGGCTCCGACGAGCGCGCCCGTCGAGCATGCGCTGCAAGTGCGGCTCGAGCCATCCACCCACCGACTGGTCGTGCGCGATCGACTGCGAATTCCTGCCGCGCTCGTGACTGCCGATTTCGGTTTCTCGCTCAATGCCGATCTGAGGGTGACGACGACCACGCCGGGATTGCGCCTCACGATCGCAGAGCGGAGCGTCGCCACCGATGGCGTGGGCATGGCCCCCGACGACCACGATTCCGACGGCGCGGTGCGGGTCAACCGGTATCACGTGGACGGCGCGCGGCCGGGGCATGAACTGACGCTGGACCTCGCTTACGAGGGCGAGATCGACTATCCCATCCGTGCACAGGGGCAGGCCTATGCGCGCGGCTTCAGTGAAACGCCCGGCCTCGTCGAGGAGCGCGGAGTGTATCTCGCCGGATCGAGTCACTGGGTTCCCGAGGTGCCGGGCGCGCTGTTGCGCTACCGACTGCAGACCGATTTGCCGGCCGGCTGGAAATCCGTCACCGAGGGTTCCCGCGTCGGCGATGCCTCCCGCATGCCCCCGGATGCAAGAGGGCGCGTACACGAGCGCTGGGAGGCCGAGACTCCGACCGAGCAGGTGCATCTGATCGCGGCACGCTTCACCGCGTATCAGCGCAAGGCAGGTGCCGTGACGACCGACGCGTTCCTGCGCACGCCGGATGAGGCGCTGGCCGATCGCTACTTGGTCGCCACGGCGCAGTATTTGAAGATGTACGACGGCCTGTTCGGTGACTACCCTTACGGTAAATTTGCGTTGGTCGAGAACTTCTGGGAGACGGGCTACGGCATGCCGAGCTTCACGCTGCTCGGCGAGCAGATCATCCGGTTCCCGTTCATCCTGACCTCTTCGTTTCCTCACGAATTGCTGCACAATTGGTGGGGCAATGGCGTTTTCGTCGATTTCGCCGGCGGCAACTGGTGCGAGGGCCTGACCGCCTATCTCGCCGATCATTTGCTCGCGGAGCAGCGCGGTCAGGGGGCGCTGTACCGCCGCGACCTCCTGCAGCGGGTCACTGATTTCGTGACGCCGGAGAACGACTTCCCCTTGACCCAATTTAGCGGCCGCTATGACGGCCTCACCGAGGCGATCGGCTACGGAAAGACGGCAATGGTTTGGAACATGCTGCGCGAGCGCGTCGGCGATGCCGCGTTCCTCGCGAGCCTGCGGGCGTTTTACCGCGACAATCGCTTCCGCAAGGCGAGCTTCGATGACATCCGACGCAGTTTCGAGTCCATCACCCACGAGGATCTGCGGGAGTTCTTCTTGCAATGGATCACGCAGAAAGGCTTGCCCGAGCTGCGCCTCGATCAGGCCGTGCGCAGCGGCAACGAGCTGATCGTGCGGCTCGCGCAAGTCCAGTCGGGGCCGCGCTTGGCGCTCGTGGTACCCGTCGCGATCGCCACGGCTTCGGGCGTGCAGATGCGCTCGATCGCGATGTCGCCCGATCAGTCCACGGCGACGGGTCACTTCACGTTGAACTCACCCGTCACGCGCGTCGACGTCGACCCCCAATTTCAGGTGTACCGGCGGCTCAGCGCCCTGGAAACGCCTCCGGCGCTTTCCAAGGCCTTCGGCGCCGGGCAGGTGCTCGTCGTCGTACCGGCGAGCGAAGCCGAGACGACTTACGCCGGACTCGTGACGGCGTGGCGCCGGCCCGGCGTCGCCGTCGTGGACGATCAGCATCTCGAGCAGCTGCCGCGGGACCGCCCGGTATGGATCATCGGCAGCAAGAATCGTTATGCGGGCGTCGTCGGCAACGCGCTTCGCGACTATGGAGCCGTCCTCGACGCCGGCGGCCTGCAGCTTGCCGGTGTTACCTATTCGTTGGAGGCCAGGAGCATCGTGGCCGCGGTCCGTAATCCGGCGAACCCCGCGACGGTCCTGGTCTACGTCTCCGCTCCGAGCTCGGCTGCGGCCGAGGGCTTGGCACGCAAGCTGCCTCACTACGGCAAGTACTCCTGGCTCGTATTCCAGGGAGATGCACCCGATAACGAGGCGAAAGGGGAGTGGCCCGTGAGTCAGTCACCGCTCGTGCAGATCTTCGACACGCGAGCCGCCCCAATCGCGTTACCCGTGCGCCCGGCGCTCGCCGAACTGCCGCCGTCGTAGCCAGGCGCGAGTCTCGCGGTCAAGCGGCCGGCCGAGTCCCGAAGCGTTGTTCGATCAAGCGCAGTCGGCGCTGCATCTCGGCGCTGCCGAAGCCGAGGTCACGGATGATTTCGAGGCGCCGCAGGCTCGCCTTTCCGGAGAAAAACGAGGAGAAGTACTGGCTGCGCTCCAGTTCCTCGGCGGCGGCAGCGCCGATCCAAGTAGGCGCGGATGTCTCGCTCTGGGGCGCCAGGTGGTCGAAACGCGCCGAAGGAGCGAGAAAGGGTTCGACCAGACTCAGCTGCTTTTGCTGGAAAATCATGATGCACAAGCGTTCGAGGGCCCTGACCGCAGCCGTGCGCGCGCCGTAGTCGAGGGCCACACGCGCAAGGCTCGAGAGGCGCAAATGGATCGGTTCCGCTGCACAGAGCTTCGTGAATTCGAGAAAACTGGCTTCGAGCGACGCAAAGCGCTCTGCCTTCGGCAAGGACGCGTCCCTCGAGCGCGCGTAGTGAGCCAACGGCGTCGTCACCTCGTCCTGCGTTTGAAGGTCCATGTGTTTCGACCAGGCGTCGTCCAATAGCCTGCCATACGGAAATTCGGCGAGTGCGGCCCGCCAGCCAGGCGCCGCACCGACCGCATGCGCCTGCGCCGAGGGCGCCGCACCGGACGGCTCGAGCAAAAAGCCCCGTGCGGCGAGACGGGCGGCGCGATCCGGTTTGCAACAGAACAAGTTGAGCAAGTAGCCATCCGCGGTTCGTTCGTCGAAGGGGACCAACAGATCGAGTCCGGGTACGAGGCGAAACGATTGATAACCCCGTTGCGAAAAACTGCGCACCAACTCCAGGTGCAAGGCTTCGCCCGCCTTGATTTCGTACTGAATCAGCGGCGAATGCGCGGCGAGGAATTTCTCGCCGCCGCGCAGGATGTTGGCTTCCTCACCCTCGGCGTCGATCTTGATGAAGTCGATGCCCTGCCACCCGAGACTCTCCATGGAGTCGTCGAGGGTCACGCAGTCGACCGATTCAGTTGCCGTCGCCGGCGCCTCGCCCCGTGTGAGACCATTCATTTCGGACTGGGCATGCACGGATAATTGCGCCACTCCTGGCGCGTTGGAGACGGCGCTCCTGACGAGCACGACTTGTTTGAAGTCGTTGATGCCGATGCTGGCAGCCAGCAAGGCCGCCGTGCCCGATGCGGGTTCGAACGCCCATACCCGCCCCGTCGGTCCCACCAATTTGGCCAGCGTCAGGGCATAGACCCCCTGGTTGGCGCCGATGTCGATCACCTTTTGCCCGGGCTCGATCAAGCGCCGCAGAAATTTGATCTCGTCCTCGAACCAGTCCTGCTGCTCGCGCAAGACGTAGGTCGTCATGAGTTCCAGGGAGTCCGGCACGACGACTCGAACTCCGTCGACGAGTTGCAGCGTGACGTTGGGGAGCATATCGGCCGCATTCTATCCAGGTCGGGGATCCCTGGACAGCACGAGGCGCGCAGGGCCAATGCGCAGGCGCAAGGGCGCTAGGGACGGTCGCGCAGCAGCTCCTCGAATGCACCGGCGACGAGCGGGTAGCTGAAGTAATTACCCTGTGCCTCCGGACAATCCAGCGACTGGAGAAACTCCACTTGTTCGCGGGTTTCCACGCCCTCGGCGACCACCTGAATATCCAAACCCCGGGCCATGTGGATGACGGCGCTGACCACGCTTGCGTCACCGCTGTCGGTCGTGACGTCGTGCACGCAGGACTTGTCGACCTTCAGGGTGTCGATCGGGAACCGCCGCATGTGACTGAGGCTGGACCAGCCGGTCCCGAAGTCATCGAGCGCGAGCCGCACGCCTGCCGCTTTTAACGCTGTCAACACCTCGGCCGTCGATGCCAGGTCCTGCATCAGAAAAGTCTCGGTGAGTTCGATTTCGAGCATGCCCGGATCGAAACCCGTTTCCTGCATCACCGCGACGAAATCCGCGACGAAATTCTTCCTGCGCAGTTCGACCGCGGACACGTTGATCGCCAATCGGACCGGCGCCAATCCGCCCTCCCGCCAGGCCTTTCCCTGACGGCACACCTCGCGCAGCACCCACTGACCGATCATGACGATCAAGCCGGATTCCTCCGCGACCGAGATGAAATGAGCCGGCGAGAGCACTCCGCGCACCGGATGTCGCCAACGCAGCAGGGCCTCGGCGCCGCTCAAGGCGCCCGTGTTCAGGTTGATCTTCGGTTGATAATGCAGTTCGAACTCCTCCCGCTCGATCGCCTTGCGCAAGTCGCTCTCGAGCAGCCGACGATCGGTCGCCGCGGAATTCAGATCCGCCTTGTAGAACCGGTAGTTGTCGCGGCCACTGTCCTTCGCCTGGTACATGGCGCCATCCGCGTTCGCGAGCAGGCTGCCCGGATTGCCGCCATCGTCCGGGTACAGGACGATGCCGACGCTGGCCGTGACGTGCACGTCGTGCTCGTCGATGCGGTGAGGCTGTCTGACCGCGGCAAGTATCTTCTCGGCGCAAACCGCGGCGTCGTCCGGATTCGAGAGTTCGGCGAGCACGATGACGAATTCGTCGCCTCCCTGGCGGCTCACGGTATCCGACGCGCGCACGCAGGCACCGATGCGCCGCGCGACCGACTGGAGTAGGTGGTCGCCGATGGTGTGTCCGAGCGAGTCATTGATGTGCTTGAAGCGGTCGAGATCCAAGTAGAGCACGGCCAGCTTCTCGTGGTGCCGGTGCGCGAAGCTGATGGCTTGCGCAAGTCGGTCGTTCAACAGCGCCCGGTTGGGCAGGTCGGTGAGGTGGTCGTGCTGTGCGAGGTGGGCCAGCTTCTGCGCGAGCTCGCGCGACTTGCTGACGTCGTGAAACACCATGACCGCGCCCGTGACCCGACCGTGCCGATCATGGATGGGAGCGATCGAGTCCTCGATCGCGACTTCCGCTCCGTCGCGCCGGATCAAGAGGCAATTGGGCGTGAGCCCGACGCTGCGATTCTCCCGCACGGCAATCGCCAGCGGGTTGGGTAGGACAGCGCGGCTGACCGAATCGAGGATCCGGAACACCTGCTCGAGCGGCAGACCGATTGCCTCGGCGCGCGGCCATCCGCTCAGGCGCTCGGCCACGGCGTTGAACAGGGAGACCCGCCCCTCGATGTCGATGCTCATCACGGCATCGCCGATCGATTCCAGGGTCGCGACGGCGCGCTCCTTCTCTTCGACCAGGGCGGCGAGATCCGCTGCCCGCGAGATCGTCGCGAGGAGCAGCTTCGCCAAGAAAACGCCGTCCAGACGATCCTTGAACACATACTGCCAGGCGCCTCCCTGCACGGCGGCCAGCGCCGTGGCTTCATCGTCCGGCGTCGTCAGAATCAATATCGGGATCTGCGGAACCAGGGCAAAAAGGCGTTCGAACGTCTCGATGCCGCGCGAGTCGGCGAGGGACAGATCGACCAAGATCGCGGCCATGCGTGGATTGCCGGGCAATCGCCACAGCGCTTCCGCGCAGCTCCTCACCCAGGTGACTTCGAATGGGAACTCGGGCGTAGCCGTCAACGCCGTGCAGACCGCGGTCGCTCCGTTGACGTCGTTCTCGATTAGCATCAGATTCTTGGGCACTTGGGTTCGCCATGCGCGGTCTTATCCTCGCATTTGACCATCCTTTGGACGCTGGCGGCTGTGCGCTGGCGAACACAGGCGACCCCGTGGACGTCAATAGGTCTTGTAGGGGAGAAATTTGCCCGACAGATTGATCCGCACGCGGTCGCCCTTGGGGTCCGGCTCTCGTGTCAACTCCATCTTGAAATCGATCGCGCTCATGATGCCGTCGCCGAACTCCTCATGAATCAACTCTTTGAGCGTCGTGCCGTAGATCGCGACGAGTTCGTGGAATCGGTAGATCAACGGATCGGTCGGGATCTCGGTCGGCAGCGACCCTTTGTAGGGCACGACGGTCAGCCATCGCCGCTCGGCCGGCGACAGGTCGAAAAGCTCGCCCACGATCTCGGCTTGCTCGGCGTTCAGGGTCATCTGGCCGAGGCAGGCGGCGGTCACCCACTCCTTGCTGAGCCCGAGCCTCGCGGCGACGTCGCGCCACTTCAGTCCCTTGTTCACTTTGACGCTCAAGATCTTCTCGGTCACGTTGCTGCGGCTCATGGGAGTCTCCATTGACGAGGGAGGGCCCAATATACAACGCCGCCGCGAGCGCGTATCGTGCGCCGGCCATGGCGCAAGGGGCGACGATCTACGTCTTCGCGATCGAGTTGGCGGATGCCGACCGAGCCGTGTATGCGTCCCTGGATCTGCGCGTCGCCCGCCATCCCTCCGAGACCGCCGATCATCTCCTGGCGCGCGTGATCGCCTATTGTCTCGAATACACCGAGGGGATCGCGTTCTCGAGGGGCTTGTCCGATGCCGACGAGCCCTCGATCCTGGTGCGTGATCTGGTCGGCAGCCTGCGCAGCTGGATCGACATCGGCTTGCCCGAAGCCGCGCGCCTGCACCGCGCCGCCAAGGCGGCGCCACGCGTCGTCGTCTATTGCCACAAGGACCCCGGGCAACTCATCACGCGCTTGTCAGGCGAGCGCATACACCGCTCGCAGCATCTCGAGTTGTATGCGCTCGACCGCGAATGGCTGGGGTCTCTCGAAAGACTGCTCGATCGACGGATGAAATTTTCGCTGACCGTGTCGGCGCAGCATCTGTACCTCTCGATGGGCGCGCAGACCTTCGACAGCGTCCTTGCGCCGATCGAGCTGGGCGGGACCACCGCGTCGGACGGATCGCTATAGGACGAGGAGTTTGGCGGAGGCGGTTTCGACCTCCGTCTGCGTGGTGGGGACGCCTTGGACGGGAACGCGGGGACGGCCGGTCAGCCAGCGCTCGAATTCCGCCTGTGGCATCGGCTTCGCGTAGAGATAGCCTTGAGCCACGTCGCAGTGCATCTCCGCCAGGCGCCGCGCCGCCGTCTCGGTCTCGATGCCCTCCGCCACGACCTGCAGACCGAGGCTGTGCCCCATGTCGATCGCCGAGCGGACGATTGCGGCAAATTCGACGTCGGACTCTAGGCCCAGCACGAAACTGCGATCGATCTTGACCTCGTGCACGGGCATCCGGGCGAGATGGCTCAGCGACGAATAGCCGGTGCCGAAATCGTCGATCGACAGATGCAGGCCGAGGTTCGCGAGCGCGTCGAGCATCGCGATCGCACGCGCCGGATCGTCGATGAAGCCGCTCTCCGTGACCTCGAGCGTCAACAAGGACGCCGGAAATCGATGCCGCGCGAGCGCGTTCGCGACGCGCAGGTGGAAATTCTCGTCGTTGATGTCATCGACCGTCACGTTGACCGACAGCGGCACGGGTTGCCCCGCGGCGAGCCATGCGGCCGAGCAGACCAGGGTCTGCTCCAAAGTCCAGCGCGTAATCTGGCGAATGAAGCCCGTCTGTTCGGCGAACGGAATGAACGCGCCGGGACCCAGCAGTCCGCGCGTCGGGTGCTGCCAGCGCAACAAGACCTCCGCGCCCGCGACCCGGCCGCTCGCCAATTCCACTTTGGGCTGGAAGAACAGGCGCAACTCGTCGTTGTCGACCGCCTGACGCAACTCGCCGAGCAGGGACAATTGATCCCGCTCGGCCGGTTTCATCGCCGGCTCGTAGATCGCGAGTCCCCGCTTTTCGCGCCGCGCCCGTTCGAGGGCGAGATCCGCGCAGCGCAGCAGCTCGTCGGCCGACATGGCGTCCGCCGGCGATCGGGCGAGACCCAGGGTCGCCGTGATGTCGATGGGCTGCGAAGCGACCACGATCGGATCCGAGAGGCGCACGAGCAGGGTCGCTCCCCAGGTCTGCAGACTGTCCGTGGGCCGCAGCGGCACGAAGGCGGCAAACTGGTCCGCCGCGAGCCGCGCGACCTCGCCGGCCGGATAGGGGCCGGCGGTCAGCCGTTCGGCCATCTTCTGCAGCACGGCGTCGCCGACCGCATAGCCGAGATGCTCGTTGATGCGCCGGAAGCGGTTCAAATTGATGACTGCGACCGCCACGCCGTCGCCCCCGGCGCTCAATGCCTCCGCTAGGCGGCTATGAAAGGCGGCGCGGTTCATGAGGCCCGTCAGCGTATCCTCGTAGGCGAGCCGGCGGATCGATTGGTCGCGGGATTGCACCGCTGATTGCATGACCTGGATGCCTTCGGCCAGCAGGCCGACCTCGTCGCGACGGTGCACGACCACGGGTGCGTCGTAGACGCCGGCACGGATCTGGTCCACCGCCGCCGTGATGTTCAGCAGCGGACGCGTGATGTTGCGCGCGAGCAGAAAGGCCGCCGCAGCCGAGACGGCGAGCGCGATCGCCGCGATCCAGTACAAATATTCCGTCAGGCGATCGAACGGCTGCATCGCCGCGGCGAAGGATTTCGACAGCGTCACGACCACGGTGGGGTGGCGGCCGTCCGGCAGGGCGATCCGCCGGGTCTCCGCGGCCGAGCGGGGCCGCTGCATGGCGGGCTCCGTACTCACGACATCGCTCCATCCCTCGCCGGACTTGATCGCGAGCGTGACACCGAGGCCCGTGATGTCCTTGAGTTCCTGCGCGGTCTTCTGGTTGATCTCGAAACCCATGACGGCCCAGGCGACGGGCAGCGGATTGTTGATGACGACCGCCACCAGCTGATAGATGCGGCCGTGTTCCACGACGACCGTGGTGTTGGGTTCGATGTTGCCGTCGGCATCGAGACGGCGCTCGAACAGCGTGCCATCGGCAAACGTCCTGCCGCCGATCGCCGCGTGCGACCCGGATGCCGCGATCACGCTGCCGTCGAGCGCGGTCAGGACGACCATCGGCGCGTCGATCCGTACGCCGGTATTCTCCAGCACCGAAACCAGGGTCTCGGTGTCGCGATCCGCAACCGCCTCGCGAAATCCTGCATCGTCGGCCATCACGCGGGCGGCGAGCGTCAGCAGGCGCACGTTCAGGTCGAGGACCGCCCGGAACTCCTTGTCGCCGCTCTGCAGCTGCTCCGTCAAGGCATGGGCCGCGTTCTGCCGGTTCGTGTGCGAGACGACCGTCAGGGCGACCGCGAGTACCGCCGCGAGCAGCAGCAGGAACGTGACGGCAATGCGAGTACGCAGCGGCATGTCAGGGCGCGCGGCCTCAAGGCCAGGGCCAGGAGGCCTTCGGATCCGGGATGCCCGAGAGGTCCAGGTCGATGCTCACCGCGGCACCGTCGGCCTTGACGTCGATGGGTAGCGCCGGGATCCGGGCGCCGAGTTCCGGGTGCCAGACGTGGACCGAGTAGCGTCCTGCGGGTACGTTGATCTTCACGCTGCCGCTGCGCCCGAGGCTTTCGATCTTCGCAAAGTAGGGGGAATCGACGATCCCGAGGAAAGCCCGCATTTTGTCGTGCACGTTGCAGCCGAGCGCTTCGAGTCCCGGTTGGTCGAACACGACCGGCGCGGTGGGCCGTCCCGCATAGAGTTTCAGCTCGAAGATCTTCGGCAGGTAGTGGGAATAGACGTCGTGCTTGATCTGATCGCTGTTCGGGAAGCTGACGCCGGTCCCCGTGCGCACGATGCTCACCTGCGGCACGAATTGCTTGTTGACCTGGTCGATCGTCGCCACCGGTTCGTGCGCCGGCGGGGGAGTGACGCCGATGGGATCGAGCACGACCACGGCGTCCTGTGGCGGACCTGCGCTCGCAGCGGTCACGTTCAGCGTGACGGTCACGGTTGCGGCGGCGACCGGGCCCCCGCCCATGCACAGCGTCGTCAACAGGCAGACCGCGACGCCGCGGCGGGACGGGCGAGCCGCGCCGATCATGGCTTCTTGCTCTTGGGCGGGGGTTCGACGATGTCCCGCTTCATCGGCGCGAGCAGTCGCAGTAATTCGTTCGTCGCGCCGGTCGAGACGTGGCGCTCTTTGAGGATTTTCTCCAGGTCCGCCACCATCCCATAGAACTCCGCCTCCGAGATGTGCTGGCCGGCATGCGATTCCCGCATCGGATCACCGGAGTAATGGCAGGGACCGGCCGCGAGTTCGCAGATCTGTTCCGCCAGCAGTCGCTTGATGCGCTCCAGATTCGTATCCTTGAAGCTGCGTCCGAGAGTCGGATCGGCCGCCACGCGGTCGATCAAGGCATCGGCGATCGCGTGGACGCCCGTATCGCCGCCAAGGCGGTCGTACAGCGAGCTCTCGGCGGGGCTTGCGGTCACACCGCTGACCCAGAGGCAGACGAGCAGCAAGACTTGGCGGGTGTAGCGTGTCATGGATAAGTTGAACAAAGACTTACAGTAATTGGGATGCCCCGTCGCAGGCTGTGCAATGGGACACAATATTGGACACCATCTGGGCTTAGTCTTCCGACCGAGGCATTAAAGCCCTTATCGGCGGGGCCGATGAGGAGCTTGAGGCGGCGTGGGCCGCCGTGCACAGCAGCATGGGTAGAGCGCGTGAGTGGACGAGTTTGGCTTTGGATCACCTTGTGGGTGTGCTGCGGTCAGGTCATGACCGCCATGGCCGGAGATCGGCTTCAATGGACCGGGGCCGTGACCGAAATCGAAGGCGCGGCGGGCGGCGGTCTCGTGCCTTGGGCGCTGATCGCGGGTCTCGGAACCGACACCGAAGTGGGCGGTAGCGCATTCGCGACCTACGTCACGACCAAGGACTTTTCCTTGCGCACCGGCGGCGTCGCGATCGGCGTCGATGACCGGGTCGAATTCTCGTTCGCTCGCCAACGTTTCGATGCCGGCAGCGTCGTCCCGGGCTTGACCCTCGGCCAGGACGTCCTCGGCGCCAAGCTTCGCCTCGTCGGCGACGCCGTGTTCGCGCCCGACAGCCTCCTGCCCCAGATCGCCGTCGGCGCCCAATACAAGCGCACCCTCGATTTCGATTCCATTCCGCGCGCCGTCGGCGCGGCTTCCGGCGCGGACGTCGAGTGGTACCTCGCCGCCACGAAGCTCTACTTCGCCGCCATCGCGGACCGTAACGTGCTGCTCGATCTGACCGTGCGACGCACCCGTGCCGACCAGTTCGGCCTGCTCGGCTTCGGCGGCGACGGCAGCGGCTATTCCTGGCGCCCGGAGGCGTCCGCGGGAATCTTCCTGTGCGATACGCTGCTGCTCGGCGGGGAATACCGGGACAAACCCAACAACCTGAGCGCGTTTCGCGAGCAGGCCGCCGCCGACGCATTTCTCGCCTGGGGTCCCGTGAAGAACTTCACGCTGACGGCGGCATGGACCGATCTCGGGTCGATCGCGGGCAAAGTCGATCAGCGCGGTCTGTACGTCTCGGTCTGGGTGGGGCTGTAGCCTCCGCGTAAAACCCCGGAAACTTGGGCCAAAGGCGCTTAAGCTACGCGCCCCATGCCCATCGTACGCCTCGATAAAGTCTCCCTCAGCTACGGCCTCAAACCTCTGCTGGACCGGGTCGACCTGCAGATTCGCCGCGGCGAGCGCGTCTGCCTCCTGGGACGCAACGGCGAGGGCAAGTCTTCGTTGCTGCGCCTCGTCAACCGCGAAAGCGTCGCCGACAGCGGCGAGGTGTGGGTGCGTCCCGGCGCCCGCATCGCGACGCTCGCGCAGGAGGTCGCCGCAGGCAGCGAACAGACGGTCGTCGACATCGTCCGCGGCGGCACGACCCATACCGAGGATTGGCAGGCCGAACTCGAGGTGGACCAGGTCATCGCGCGTTTGGGTCTCGACCGCGATGCGGCCCTCTCGGCGCTCTCCGGCGGCTGGCGGCGCCGCGCGATGCTGGGGCGCGCGCTCGTCAGCGCACCCGACCTCCTGCTGCTCGACGAGCCGACCAATCATCTCGACATCGAGGCGATTACCTGGCTCGAAGAGATGATGCTCGAGTTCACCGGTGCCCTGCTGTTCATCAGTCACGACCGGGCTTTCGTGCGCCGGCTCGCGACCCGGATCGTCGAACTCGACCGGGGACAGCTCCGGGTCTGGCCCGGCACGTACGACGAGTACGTCGTGCAAAAAGCCGCGGCGCTCGAGGTCGAGGCGAAACATGCGGCGCTGTTCGACAAGAAGCTCGCGCAGGAGGAAGCCTGGATCCGCCAGGGAGTTGAGGCAAGACGCACGCGCAACGAGGGCAGAGTCCGCGCGCTCAAAGCGCTGCGCATCGAGCGCAGCGAGCGGCGCGAGCGCATCGGTCAGATCGACGTGCGCGTGCAGGACGCCGCTCCGTCCGGCAAGCTCGTGTTCGAGGCCGAGCACGTGACGCACGGCTTCGCCGGCAAGCCGGTCATCGCGGATTTCTCGGTGCGGATCATGCGTGGAGACCGCATCGGCATCATCGGCCCGAACGGCTGCGGCAAGTCGACGCTGATCAAGCTGCTCGTGGGCGAGTTCGAGCCCACCTCCGGCTCGATCCGCCGGGGCACGAATCTCAAGGCGGCCTACTTCGATCAGCAGCGCGATCAGCTGGATCCCACGGCTTCGATCATGGACAACGTCACCGGCGGCAGCGGCGACAGCGTCGTCATCGACGGGCGCGCCCGGCACGTCTCGGGGTATTTGCGCGATTTTTTGTTTCCGCCGGAGCGCCAGCAGGCGCCGGTCACGATGCTGTCGGGCGGCGAGCGCAATCGCTTGCTGCTCGCGCGTCTGTTCGCGCAGCCGAGCAATCTGCTGATCATGGACGAGCCGACCAACGATCTCGACGTGGAGACGCTGGACCTGCTCGAGGATTTGGTCGCGAATTACGAGGGCACCTTGCTGCTCGTCAGCCACGATCGCGCGTTCCTCGACAACGTGGTCACCAGCACGCTCGTCTTCGAGGGGGAGGGTCGCGTCAACGAGTATGTCGGGGGTTACAGCGACTGGTTGCGCCAGCGCCGCGCCCCGGGCAAAGCGCAGGCGGTCCGCGCACAGGGGCAGGCGGTCCGCGCACAGGGGCAGGCTGCCAAGGTGACCGTCTCAGCGGCGGCGGACCCCGCTCTCACGGAGGCGCCGCCACCGCCCGCCAAGGGGCGACGTCTCAGCTACAAGGACCAGCGCGAACTCGATTCCTTGCCGGGCAAGATCCAATTGCTCGAGGAGGAGCAGCACCGACTGCAGGCGGACGTCGGCAACCCCGAGCTGTTCCGGCAAGACCCCGAGCGGGCGGCGGCGTCTTTGCAGCGGCTCGACGGCCTGGCGCGCGAACTGGAAGCGGCGTATGCGCGCTGGGATGCGCTCGAGTCCTCGCGACTAGCCTAGCGTCGCGACTAGCCTAGCGTCGCGACTCGGCTAGCGTCGGCTGCGACCGCCGCGACCGAGCAGATCGCTCGGATTGGGCAGTCCTGCGCCAGCCGCGTCCGGAATCACCAAGGACGAGGCCTGCTCACGACGCATCTCCTGCAGTTCACGCATCGTCTGCTGGACGGCCAGTTCCGCCGCCGCCCCGAATTTCGAGACCGCCATGTCCAGTGAGAGCGCCTCCAAGTCGAAGCTGATCGGCAGAGCGCCCATGGGCGTCATGACCTGGGCCTGTCCGACGAACAGGACTGGGCGTGCGCTGTCGTCCGCGCCGGACGGAGTCACCGGGGTCAGGCGGCGGATCGTGCCGACCTTGCGATCGGTGAAAATGTCTTCCCGGTACAGTTGGGCCGAGTCCATGGTGGCCTGACGGGCATCGCTGTTGGAACTCATTGCGATGGGTTTCCTTCTGGTGCTGTTACGATACGGTCTTTACTATTCTAGTGGATCGAAGACGGTTTGCCCAAGAACGCCGCGAGCTCAAGCCTGGTAACCCGCCTCATTCCTGCCTGGACCACGCTGCTCGGCGTGGTTTTGTTCGGGTTCGCTCTTTGGTGGCTCCACCACTCGCTCGCTCAATATCGTCTGCACGATATCTTGCTGCGCGTGCACGCCATTCCGGCGTCCGCCCTGTTGGGCGCCGTCCTGCTGACCTTCGCCGGCTACGCCTGTCTGACCTTATACGACGTACTCGGCTCCCGCTTCGTCGGCGCCAGGCTCCCCTACGGCCGGCTCGCCCTGATTTCCTTCATGGCCTATGGCATCGGCCACAACGTCGGCATGAACACCTTGAGCGGCGGCGCAATCCGCTATCGGGCCTACTCGGCCTTGGGACTGAGCGGCAAACAGGTCGCGACCATCGTTGCCTTCGGCACCGGCACCTTCGGACTCGGCGCAGCGACCCTGCTCGGGCTTTCCCTGCTGGGCCGAAGCGCACTGTCGGCTTCCGTCTTGCATCTGCCCGAACGTCTGGTTCTGTGCATCGGCGCGGGCCTGCTGCTCGGCGTGATCGCCTATCTCGTGCTGGCCGCGACCCGACGGCTGCCGCTGCGCGTGCGCAGCCTGGAAATTCCCCTGCCGCGCCCGCGGTTGGCGTTCGCGCAAGTGGCGCTCGCCTGCTCCGATCTCACCTTGTCCGCGGGCATCTTGTACGTGCTGCTGCCGGCTCACCCCGGGATCGGACCGCTGGGTTTCGTGGGTCTCTACGTGATCGCGATCGCGGTCGGCGTCATCAGCACGGTGCCGGGCGGCGTCGGCGTGTTCGAGTCCATGATGTTGGTGCTGCTGCCGACGGTGGCTCGCGACGGCTTGCTGGGCGCTTTGCTCGCCTACCGGGCGATCTATTATTTGCTGCCGTTCGCGATCGCCCTCGCGCTGCTCGGTAGTCATGAGATATGGGTGCACCGCGACCGCTTGAATCGCATCCTGGGACTGCTGCGCACCTGGGCTTCGGCGGTCACGCCGCAGGCCGCGGCGCTCGCCGTCTTCTTCGCCGGCGCGATTCTGTTGTTCTCGGGCGCCACGCCCGCCGTGGGACCGCGCCTCGACGTCCTCCATCGCTTCGTTCCGCTGCCCGTGCTCGAACTCTCGCATCTGCTCGGCAGCGCGGTCGGGCTCGGTCTGCTCGTGCTCGCGAACGGACTCTATCGCCGCCTGGATGCCGCGTGGTGGCTGACCATTTGGCTGCTCGGCGCCGGCATCGTCGTGTCCTTGTTGAAGGGATTCGATTACGAGGAAGCCCTCGCCCTGACCGCCGTCGTGCTCGTGCTGGCCTCCGCGCACTCCCGGTTTCCGCGGCGTGCTTCGTTGATCGAGCAGCGTTTTTCGGCTCCGTGGATCGTGGCGCTGTTGCTCGTGCTCGGCACGGCCGCGTGGCTCGTCAGCTTCGCCTATCGCCACGTGCCCTATGCCAACGATCTGTGGTGGCAGTTTGCCTTCGAAGCGGAGGCGCCCCGGAGCCTGCGTGGTTTGCTGCTCGCACTCATGCTTGCGGCCGCCTACGGTCTGTGGCGGCTGCTGCGCCCCGCGCGCGTGATCCTCAATCTCCCCGCGGAGGCGGACCTCGCGCTCGCCGAACGCCTGGCCGCCGAGACGGCCGATACGACGGCGAACCTCGCCCTGCTCGCCGACAAGAGCCTCATGTTCAACCCCGCCCGCAGCGCCTTCATCATGTACCAGGTGTCCGGCAGCAGCTGGATCGCCATGGGTGATCCGGTCGGACCCGAGAGCGAGCGCGAACCGCTCGCCTGGGAATTCGTCGAACGCTGCGACGTGATGGCGGCGGCGCCGGTGTTCTACCAGGTCACACCCGAGAATCTGCCGATCTACGTGGATCTGGGCCTGAGTTTGAGCAAGCTCGGCGAGGAGGCGCGCGTCCCACTCGACTCGTTTTCGCTCGAGGGCGCCGCCCGCGCGGAACTGCGGCAGACGCATCGCCGGGCACTGCGCGACGGCGCGCAATTCTCCGTCGTGCCGCGAGAGCAGGTCGGCGCGATCATGCCGGACCTGCGGCGCGTCTCGGATGACTGGCTCGCGGCGAAGAGCGGCGCCGAGAAAGGTTTCTCGCTCGGCTATTTCGACGCGCGCTATCTGGCCCGCTTCGACTGCGCGGTGGTGCGAGCCGGTGATCGGATCGTCGCCTTCGCGAACATCTGGCGGGCCGGCGAGCATACGGAGCTGTCGGTCGATCTGATGCGCTACGGCGACGGCGCACCGAAGGGCGTCATCGATTATCTGCTGATCGAGTGCATGCTCTGGGGCAAGGCCCTGGGCTACCGCTGGTTCAACCTCGGCATGGCGCCCTTGTCCGGGCTCGAAGAACATCCGCTCGCCCCGGCCTGGCACAAGCTCGGTCGTCTCGTCACGCGCTATGGCGAGAACTTCTATCACTTCGAGGGTCTGCGCAAGTACAAGGAAAAGTATCAGCCCGTCTGGCGCCCGCGCTATCTGGCCGCGCCCGGCGGTCTCGCCATGGCCGGCGCGCTGCTCGACGTGACCAATCTGATCTCCCGGGGCCTGCCCCGGACTGCCGCCAAGTAAGCCTAGAGGGGATTCATCGTGCAAGGATTCATCCAAGCAAGCTGCATCGTGGCGTTGTCGCTCGCAGCCGCGTGCGCCGGCGCGGCGGACGAGGCGCCCACGGCCGTCGACGCATCCACCGCTGTGAACGCCGTCCCGGCCGCGCCTCGCGCGGCCGCGAGCGCGGCGCCTCGCGAGACCGCGGCGCCGACCGAGACGTTCAACTATGGACGTTTCGGCGCGGTCAGCATCTACCGACCGGCAGGCGAAGCGCGTGACGTCGTGTTGTTCGTCTCCGGTGACGGCGGCTGGAATCTCGGGGTCGTCTCGATGGCGCAGCGGCTCACCACCAAGGGCGCGATCGTCGCCGGGATCGATATTCGCCACTATCTCGCCGCTCTCGAGAACGCGAAAGAACGCTGTGTCTCACCGGACGTGGATTTCGAGAATCTGAGTCACTACTTGCAGGCCAAGCTCGGCATCAAGAGTTATCTGCAGCCGACCCTGGTCGGTTATTCGTCGGGCGCGACCCTCGTCTACGCGATCCTCGCCGAATCGCCCGACGGTTTGTTCAAGGGCGCTCTGAGTCTCGGTTTCTGTCCCGATCTGGATTTGAAGAAGCCCGTCTGCCGGGGCTCAGGTATCGAGTCGACGCCGCGACGGGACGCGAAGGGCTTGCTCAAAGGCGTCGACTTCCTCGCCGCCAAACAGATGCCGGGTCTGTGGATCTCGCTCCAGGGAGAGACCGATCAAGTCTGCCCCGCGCCGGCGACCCAGCAGTTCATCGCAACCGTGCCCGGGGCCGACATCGTGATGCTGCCCAAGGTGGGCCATGGCTATGGTGTCGAGAAAAACTGGGTGCCGCAGTACGAGGCGGCCTATGCGCGCATCACGGCGCCGCGCCCCGCCGAGAAGGCCGCCCCCTTGCCGGCACCCGTCGCCGATCTGCCGCTCACCGAAGTGCCCGCGGCGGCCGGAACGAGCAGTCCCTGGATGGCGATCTTCCTCTCCGGCGACGGCGGTTGGGTCGGACTCGATCGGGGTGTTTCCGCGGAACTTGCGAGCCGGGGAATCCCCGTGATCGGCTGGGACTCGTTGAAGTACTTTTGGTCGCCACGCACTCCGGACGGCGCGTCGGCCGACCTCGACCGCGTCTTGCTCCATTACACGCGCGAGTGGGGCAAGGCGCACGTGCTCCTCGTCGGCTACAGCCAGGGCGCCGACACCTTGCCCTTCATGGTCAACCGACTGCCGACGGCGAGCCGGGCGCTCGTCGGACTCACGGCATTGCTGGGCATCAGCGACAGCGCGGTGTTCGAGTTCCATCTCGCCAATTGGATCGGCGATCCGGGCGGCGGCTTGCCCACCGCCCCCGAACTCGCCCGTTGGCGCGGCTCGCCCTACGTGTGCATCTACGGCGAGGACGACGCCGACTCGGCGTGCGCGACCCTCACCGCTCACGATGGCTCGTCGGTGAAAATGTCCGGCGGCCATCATTTCGGCGGCAGTTACTCGGACATCGCCGCCGAAATCATCCGGCGGCTGCCCAAGTTCTGAGGCGCGCAGCGGCGATCGTCAGCCGAGTTCGCGCTCGATTTTCGCCGCGACGTCGCGCATCTTCGGCAGAAACTGATCGACGGCGGTGCGCAAGCTGACCGCGGTCGCCGAATAGCGGACGGTCACGGACGCGAGGATGCGATCCTTCCCCTGCAGCGGAATCGCGAGGCTCGTCTCCTCGGATACGCGGCGCGCACGCGTCGAGATTCCATAGCCCTGGGTGCGCGTCTCCGCCAGCAGCCGCTCGACCTCCTGGCGATTGCGGGCGAGCCGGTCCTCCGGCAGCAAGGAGCGAGCCAGCATCTCGAGCAGCGCCTCGCGCTGAGGTGCGGCGCAGTGCGCGAGATAGGCGCGACCGGCAGCCGAGCCGAGCATCGGCACGCGCACGCCCGCCCCGTAGTGTTCCAGCGCGAGCGGACTCTGGTGGTCGGTGGCCTCGCGAATCATCATCGCCGAACCCGAAGGGGTCGCGATGGCCACGGGCCAGACGATCTGCGCGCAGAGGGCGGAGAGATGCGGTCGCGCGATGTGCGCGAGCATGGCTTCATCGTCGAAGCCATCCGACAGCGCGCGCACCATGATGGTCGGGCGGTAACAATCGTCGTGCGGGTCGCGTTCGACATAACCCGCGAGACGCAGAGTCTCCAGAATGCGATAGGTCGTCGTGCGCGGCAATTCGACCGCATTGGCCAGCGTGTTGATGGCCGCGCGTTCGAGTCGGTTCAATTCAGTGAGCACGTCCAGTCCGCGGTTCAGGGCGCGGATCGGGCGTGTGGAATCTCGGGAGATATCGTCGTTGGTTTCGGGAGCGTTGATGACTTCGGCGTCCATGATGACCTGCCTCGTAGTGACTAGACCCTGGGAAATCCTGTAGCGAGATTGTACAACGGAACATTGTACAACGCATATACAAAATACGGGATAGGTCAGCCGAGCGTGGCGAGGGCGTCCAAAGCCTCCTGGCGGGCAGTGCCATGGTCCACGATCGGCCGCGGATAGCCCCCCGGTCCCAGGGTAATACCGGCCTGCTGCATGACGGCGGCCGGGGCTTTCCAGGGCTCGTGTATCCATGCCGTGGGCAGGGCAGTCAGTTCCGGCACCCAGCGGCGCACGTAGGCGCCGTCGGGATCGAATTTCTGACCCTGCAAGGTCGGATTGAAAATCCGGAAGTAGGGCGCGGCATCCGCACCGCAGCCCCCCGCCCATTGCCAACCCAGGGTATTACTGGCGAGATCGGCATCGACGAGCGTGTCCCAGAACCAATCGGCGCCTTGGCGCCAGGACAGCAGGAGGTCCTTGACCAGAAAGGACGCCACGATCATGCGGACGCGGTTGTGCATCCAGCCGGTGTGCCAGAGTTGGCGCATGCCGGCGTCGACGATGGGATAACCCGTGAGTCCACGCTGCCAGGCGCGCAAGCCGCTGGGATTCGTCTTCCACGGGAATCGCGCGTACTTCGACCGCAGAGGCGCTTCGGCCGTATGCGGGAAATGAAAGAGCAGGTGATAGGCGAATTCCCGCCAACCGACCTCGGTCAGGAACTGCGACTGACGCCAGCTCGTCGCCTGGCCCGCAGCCAGGGCGTGCTCGCGCGTGCGCGCCCAGATTTCGCGCGGTCCGATCTCGCCAAAATGCAGGTGCGGGGAAAGCCGCGAAGTGCCGGCAAGATCGGGTCGATTGCGCTGAGTTTGATAGCCGGCGTAGGCATCCGCGAGGAAGGTCTCGAGCTGCCGCAAGGCCCCGGCACGGCCCGGCTGCCAGGCGCTTTCCAGGCCGCCGGCCCAGGCGACGGTCGGCAGCAGGCCGAGCTGCGCCAAGGGCTGAGACTCGGGCCACACGGAGGGGGCAGGCCAGTCGCTCGGGCTCGCCACCGGGGGTGCCGGCTCGCGCACGGCGAGACAGCGACGCCAGAACGGAGTGAATACCTGGAACGGCCCACCGCTCTGGGATTCGATTTCCCAAGGCTCGTACAGCAACGCGCTGTTGTGGCTCTCGACCTGCAGGCCGGCGTCGCGCAGCGCCTTCTTGATCGCACTGTCGCGTGCGATCGCCGCGGGCTCGTAGCGGCGATTCCAGAGGACGCGCTGCGCGCCGGTGGCCGCCGCGACGGCCAACAGTTCCGCCAGCGCTCCCCCTCTGCGAACGCATAGTCGCGAGCCGCGGTCCCGCAACTGCGCATCCAGGCGTTCGAGACTGCGGTGCAACCACCAACGACCGGCGCCCCCGGCACCCCAAGCCCCTTCTTCGTCGGGCGCATGGACATAGACCGGTATCACGGGCTCGCCCAAGCTCGAGGCGGCAAGCAAGGCGGGATTGTCGGCCAGGCGGAGATCCTGGCGAAACCAAACGAGGGTCGTCACGGCCCACAGAGTGGGCGAACGGTGCTGCCCGCGCAAGCCCGCCGCGAATCCGCTCCATGCCGCAGACGACGGACCGTTCGGCTACACTCCCGCAGCCTATACGCCAAACCCAGAGGATTCACTCGCCACCATGTCGGATCAAGTTCCTGCAGCCCCGCCCCCGCCCACGCCAGCCGAGGTCGTCATCATCGGCGCGGGCCCCGTCGGCCTGTTCCAAATCTTCGAGCTCGGATTGCTCGGCATCCATGCCCATATCATCGACTCGCTCGCGCAGGTGGGTGGGCAATGCACCGAGCTTTACCCGGAAAAACCGATCTACGACATCCCCGCGCTCCCGGTGTGCGGGGCCCAGGAGTTGATCGATCGCCTCATGGAGCAGGTGAAACCCTTCAATGCCAGCTTCCATCTCGGTGAGGAAGTGACCGAAGTGCAGCCCCAGGCGGACGGAAAGTTCAAGGTCGTCACCTCGGGCGGCACGCAATTGCTCGCCGGTGCCGTCGTGATCGCCGGCGGCGTCGGCTCGTTCCAGCCGCGCCGCCTCGCCGTGCCGGGCATCGACAGCCTGGAGGGGACGCACGTGCACTATCGCGTCAAGGCTTCGGTCGATTTTCACGGCAAGGATCTGGTGATCTGCGGCGGCGGCGATTCCGCGCTGGACTGGACGGTCGCGCTCGCCGACAAGGCGCGCGGGCTGACCCTCGTGCACCGGCGCGCCGAATTTCGCGCCGCGCCCGCGACCGTCGCGCGCATGCGCGAACTGGTCGCCGCAGGCAAGATGCGCTTCGTCGAGGGCAACGTCGTGGCTCACCACGTCGACGACGACCAGCTCGTTCGGGTCGAGGTCCTGGGGCCCGACGGGCAGCGCGTGCACCTTCCGGCCGAGAAATTACTCGCGTTCTTCGGCCTGCATCCGAAGCTGGGTCCGATCGCCGAGTGGGGTCTCGAGCTCGAGAAGAAGGCCCTCAAGGTCGACACCGAGAAGTTCCAGACGAGCGTCCCCGGCATCTTCGCGATCGGCGACATCAACACCTATCCCGGCAAGAAGAAGCTGATCTTGAGCGGCTTCCACGAAGCCGCGCTCGCGGCCTTCGCGATTCAGGCGCATCTGTTTCCCGGCAAGCGGCAGTTCCTCCAATACACGACGACGAGCCCGATCATGCAGAAGCGTTTGGGTCTCGCCGGCGCTGAAGGGCACTGATCGCATGGACCGCCTGCTGGCCGATCTGGTGAGGCTCCTGACGCTCGAGCGGCTCGAACTGAATCTGTTCCGTGGCGAGAGCCGGGACATCGGCAGTCCGCAGGTGTTCGGCGGGCAGGTCCTCGGGCAGGCCCTCGTCGCCGCCAGCGCCACGGTCGAGGCGCGCACGGTGCATTCCCTGCATGCCTATTTCCTCGTCCGCGGCGATTTCAATGCGCCGATCGTCTACGAGGTCGATCGTGCGCGGGACGGCCGCCATTTCTCGATGCGCCGGGTCGTGGCAATCCAGCATGGCGAACCGATCTTCAACTTGTCCGCCTCGTTCCAGACCGCCGAAGCCGGTCTGGAACATCAGATCGAGATGCCGGACGTGCCGCCCCCGGAGGCGCTCGCGAGCCTCGCGAGTTATGGCGACGGCCTTCCGTCCGATGCGCCGCCGCGCTTGCGCGCCATGCTCACGGAACCGCGACCATTCGAGTTCCGCCCGACCACACCGCCTTACTTTCTGGACCCGCAACCGCGGCCGCCGCACAAGAGCGTCTGGTTCAGGGCGGTCGATCGGCTGCCGGACGACGAGGTCCTGCATCGCGGTCTGCTCGCCTATGCGTCGGACTTCAATTTGCTCGACACCGCGACGATGCCGCACGGACTCTATTTTCCGAGCTCGAAACTCATCATGGCGAGCATCGATCATGCGATGTGGTTCCACCGGGCGCTGCGCATCGACGATTGGCTGCTCTATGCGACGGACAGTCCCAGCGCTTCCGGCGCGCGCGGCTTCACCCGCGGCAGCATCTTCGCGCGCGACGGCCGGCTCGTGGCGAGCACGGCGCAGGAGGGCCTGATGCGCAAGGTGACGACGCCGTGAAGGCGTTGTTGGTCATCGGCCTGGTCGTGGCCTTCCTGGTAGGCGGATTGTTGGCGCTGCGGCGCCGGCCGCGCATGCCGGATGCCGACGTGCTCGAGCGCGCGAAGAATCGCGCGCGGGAACAGGACGCCAAGGATGATCGCGAGTCCTGATCGCGCGCCCGCTAGAACACCTGCCGGCCGTGCGATGCCTCCCAGACGGTGCGCGGCAGCGTGTACAAGTGGCAATCCCACCACCGGTTCTTCGCGCGGCGATGCTTGCGGTAAACCGCTTCCCAGCGCATCCCCACCTTTTCCAGCACGCGCATCGAGGCTTGGTTGTTGACGTCGACCGTCGAGATGACGCGCTCCGCCTGAAGGTCGAAGAAGGCCGCATCGGCGAGGGCGAGGGCGATTTCGGTCGCATAGCCTTTGCCCCAATCCGGTGTGCCGAGCATGTAGCCCAGGTCGACCACGTCGCGCTCGATCAAGGACAGGTCACAGGCGCCGATCAGCCGACCCGTGAGCGACTCCTCGACCGCGAGTTCGAAGCGCGTCCTCGGCCGTTCCTGCTGGGAGGCGAGCAGGTCCTCGAGATAGCGGGCGCTCGCTTCCTCGTCGCGCGGACCGAAGAACAGGTAGCGGGTGACCCGGGGGTCCGAGGAGAACGCGTGCAGGCCCGGCAGATCGTCTTCCGCGAATTCACGCAGAACCAGGCGTTCGGTGCGGATCGGCAGCTTGAGGGTGCGCATGGGTTCAGCCGAGAACCTTGCCGGGATTCATCAAGCCTTTGGGGTCGAGCGCCCGCTTCACCGTGTGCATGATCGCGAGTTCGACGGGGTCGCAGCGGCGTGCGAATTGCGCCGCCCGCAGTCGACCGATCCCGTGTTCCGCGCTGAAGCTGCCGCCGAGTGCGGCGACCAAATCGAACATCGCCTCCTCGAGCGCGGGTTTGCGGTCGAGGAAAGCCTCGCGATCGGCGCCCTCGCGCTGGCTCACGTTGAAGTGCAGGTTGCCGTCTCCGGCATGGCCATAGGCGATGACTTCGCCCTCGGGCACCAATTCCTCGGCGAGGGCCGTTCCGGCGCTGATCAGACGCGGCAAGGCCGAAATCGGCACCGAGACGTCGTGTTTGAGACTCGCGCCGTGCTGGCGCTGTGCCGCGGGGATCGATTCGCGCAGTTTCCACATCGCGAGCGACTGGGCGCCCGAGAGCGCGAGCAGTGCCCGCTCCGCGGCTCCCGTGCGCGCGAGTTCCTCTCCGAGGAGCCCTGCGAGGTTTGCCGACGGGTTGGGCGATCCCAGTTCCACGAGCACGAACCAGGCGGCCGGCATCGACAGCGGGTCGGCGACGCGGGCGATGTGCCGGACCGTGAGCTCCACCGCGCGTCGCGGCATCAGCTCGAACGTCGTGAGCTGGTCGCCGGCCGCGCGGCGCAGGCGCGCCAGCAGTTCCAGCGCCTGCACGGGATCATCGACGCCGACCAGGGCGGTCGCGACGTCGGTCGCCCGCGGAAACAGTTTCAGGCACGCGGCCGTGATCACGCCCAGCGTTCCCTCGGCGCCGATGAACAGGGACTTGAGGTCATAGCCGGTGTTGTCCTTGCGCAGGCCCTGCAGCGAGCTGAGCAGGCGGCCGTCCGGCAGCACGACCTCGAGCCCCAAGACGAGGTCGCGCATCATGCCGTAGCGCAGCACCGCCGTGCCGCCGGCATTCGTCGACAGGTTGCCGCCGATCTGTGCGCTGCCTTCCGAGCCCAGGCTCAGCGGGAACAGCCGATCGACGCTGCGCGCGGCCTCCTGGGCCTGCGCGAGCGTGACGCCGGCCTCGACGATCATCGAATCGTTTTGCGCATCGACGCTGCGCACGCGATTCAGCCGGCTCAAGGCGATCACGATCTGAGTGCCGCTCTCGTCCGGCGTGGCGCCGCCACAGTAGCCGGTGTTGCCGCCCTGCGGGACGACCGCGATCTCGTCCCGATCACAGATGCCCAAGATCGCGGCGACCTGCGCCGTGGAGGCCGGCAGCAGCACGAGCGGCGTGGCGCCGTGGTAACGTCTCAAAAAGTCATCGACATAGGGAGCGACGTCCAGGGCGCCTTCGCGCCAGCCGCCGGCGCCGACGAGGGCACGCAGTTCGGCGAGAGTCGAAGTCTCAGGCCGGCGCGGCATGAACGGTCGCGATGGCGGCCCGCCGCGAGCGAGGCTTGGTCAAAAGCATCTGCACGTCGCCGAGCTGCCGCTCCTCGAAGCCGCCTTCGCAGTAACACAGATAGAACTCCCACAGGCGCACGAAGCTGTCCGGATAGCCCTGGGCGCGCACCTCGGGAAGGCGTGCGAGGAACCGCTCCCGCCACAGTCGCAGCGTGCGGGCGTAGTCCGGGCCGATGTCTTCGAGGTGAAACAGCTTCAGATCGGTCACCCGCGCGGCCGAGTCGACCAGGGCGCTCACCGAGGGAATGAAACTGCCCGGAAAGACGAAGCGCTTGATGAAATCCACCGAAGCGATCGCCTGCGCATAGAACTGGTCGCGAATCGTGATCGCCTGCAGCAGCATCGATCCCGTGGGCTTCAACAGCCGGCTGCACTGCCGGAAATAGGTGTCGAGATAGTGATGGCCGACCGCCTCGACCATCTCGATCGACACCAGCGCGTCGTATTCCCCTCGCAGATCCCGATAATCCTCGAGCAGCAGGGTCACCCGCTCGGCGAGGCCCGCGCGCGCGATCCGCTCACGCGCGAGTTCGTACTGTTCGCGCGAGATCGTCGTCGTCGTCACGTGACAGCCGTAATGGCGGGCCGCATGCATCGCGAGGCCGCCCCAGCCGGTGCCGATCTCCAGCAGGTGCTGTCCGGGCCGCAACGCGAGCTTGCTGCAGGCCGCATCGAACTTCGCGACCGAGGCCTCGAGCAGCGTCGTCTCCGGCGTGCGGAATATGCCGCAGGAATACGCCATGGTTTCGTCGAGAAACAGCTCGAAGAACCGGTTGCCGAGGTCGTAATGTGCGGCGATGTTGCGCCGGCTGCCGTCCTTGTCGTTGCGATTGAGCCAGTGAGCGGTCTTCAGCAGCGGCGCGCTGAGACGCGACAGGCCGGAATCGACGTCGTTCATCAGCGAGCGGTTGACGACCATGAGTCGCACGAGCGCCGTCAGATCGTCGCATTCCCAGCATCCGTTGATGTAGGCCTCGCCGGCGCCGACCGTGCCGGCGAACGCGACGTCGGAATAGAACCGCGGGCTGCGGACCCGCAGCGTGACCTCGAACGGACCGGCGTCGGTGACGGCGCCGAAGCTGCGGTCGAACTCGCCGTCGATGAGGCGCAAGCGGCCATGTTGAATCTTCGCCAATTGGCCGAGCACCAGCGAGCGGGCGACCCGCGTCAGCAAGGACACGCGATCCGCGGGCGCCGCGGGGAGCGTGGTCGGAATGATGTTGGGCCTCATCGCGGCGTCTCCACGCTCGCGACCAGGGGTGGGTGGGCGAAGAACGGGGTCTTCTTCCACCAGAGCCGCAGCGCCTGCCAGTGGATCGCCGCGATCACCTTGAAGCTCATCAGCGGGTAGGTGGCCAGCACCCCGAGCAGCGCACCCGTGGTCAGGGGTTCCCGTTTCAGCGCGAGCGTTGCATCGAACATGCGGCCACCATCGAGGAAGTTCTGCATGTGCACGAGGAGCCGGTCTCCCGGCTCGTTGAAGAACCAATGATATTGCATGGCCATCGGCATGAACGGGGAAACGTGAAAATCCTTGTCGAACTCGAATCGTTGCGTCGCGGAGCCCGCGGTCCGCGATTCCGGGCCGCCGCAGGGCAGCACGTATTGATGGCGCTCGCCCCAGGGGGTATTCGTGATTTCCGCGACGATGGTTTCGAGCGCCTCTCCGGTGGCATCGAAGCAATAATAAAAGCTCACGGGATTCATGCAGTAACCAAAATAGCGCAGATGCGTCAGCAGCCGGATCGGGCCGCTCGGCCGGGACCCCAGGCGCTGCTCGACGAGGTCGCGCACGGCCTGATCCAGGGGCTGATCCGCAGGACCCAGGTAGTCGCTGCGCTTGAAGCGCGCCGGCGCCGGACGCCGGGCCGACCAGAACGGGGTGCCGTCGAAAAGACCCGGCAATTCCGCGAGGTCGAGGTACAGCATGAACATCCGGTAGCGAAAGCGATTCTGGGTCGGCGCCACGCGCCGATGCCTAACCCACCCTTTGTAGATGCGGCTGTTCATAGGCCAAGCGCCGTTGAAATTCCTCGACCGCGACCAGGGCGCTCTTCACGCCGTCCTCGTGGAAGCCGTAGCCCCAATAGGCGCCGCAATAATACGTGTGGCGCGGGCCGTTGATCTCGGCGCGGCGCGCTTGCGCCGCGACGGCCTGCCGGGTGTAAACCGGGTGGTCGTAGACGTAGCGCCCGAGGACGCGGCGGGGATCGACATCGGCGCTGCGATTCAAGGTCAGCAGGAACTGCGTCGGCGCCGCGAGACCCTGGAGGATGTTCATGTTGTACGTGACCGTCACACGCTCGTATTGTTCGATCGGCAGATGGTAATTCCACGCCGCCCAGGCCAGCGATCGTCGCGGCATCAGGCGTACATCGGTGTGCAGCACGGCTTCGTTCGACTGATAGGGAATCGCACCGAGGATCTCACGCTCCTCGGGCGAGGCGTCCGCGAGGAGTTTCAAGGCTTGATCGCTGTGACAGGCGAGAAAGACGTCGTCGAAGTGCTCGACGCTGCCGTTCTTCAGGCGCAGCGTCACCTGGTGGCGCTGCCGTTGCACCGAACCGACGGGGGTGTTCAGATGGATGCGCGACGCGTAGGGCGCCGTCAGCCGCTTCACGTATTCGCGCGAGCCGCCGCGGATCACCTGCCAGGTCGGACGATCGTTGACGCTCAGGAAGCCGTGATTGGCGAAGAACTCGACGAAGAAGCGCGCCGGAAACTGCAGCATGTCCATCGGCCGCGACGACCAGATCGCCGCGCCCATCGGAATGATGTAATGATCGACGAAGTAACGCGAATACGACTCCCGCCGCAGATACTCCCCAAGACTCTCCTGCCCGTCGCCGCGCAGCAGCCCGGGGGCTCGCTTGTTGAAGCGCAGGATGTCTTTGATCATCCGCAGGAACGACGGTCGCAGAAAATTGCGTCGCTGTGCGAACAGCGCATTGAGATTGGTGCCGTTGTACTCGAGGCCGGTCTTTTCACAACGTACGCTGAAGCTCATCGAACTCGGCTGCCACGCCACGCCGAGCTCCGACAGGATCTCGATGAACCGCGGGTAGGTCCAGTCGTTGAAAACGATGAAGCCGGTATCGACGGCGTAGTGTTTGCCCTCGTACTCGACGTCGACGGTGTTGGTATGACCGCCGATGTACGCTCCGGACTCGTAGACCGTGACTTCGTGTTCACGACTGAGCCGGTAGGCCGCCACCATTCCGGAAATGCCGGAGCCGATAACTGCGATTCGCATTGCTCTAGGATCCACCCTTCGTCACCGGTGTATCCGGCTTGACTGTATTATTCGGTGCGCACGCCTGAGCGGATGCGCCCGAAGGTGGATTAAAGCACGACTCAGAGGCGCTTGCCGACACCCTCGCGGACCGCCCGCGGTACGGGCTTCAAATCCCAGATCAGTCCGAAGAAGGACATCAGCTTGAGCATATAAAAAGTGGCGTCGAATTCCCACCAGTAAAAACCCTGGCGTACCGAGGCCGGATAGTGATGGTGGTTGTTGTGCCAGCCTTCACCCAGGGTGATGATCGCGAGCCAGACGTTGTTACGGCTCGCATCGCCCGTCTTGTAGCGCTGACGCCCGAACACGTGCGACAGCGAGTTGATCGTGTACGTCCCGTGGTAGACCAGGACGGTGGAGATGAAAAAGCCCCAGACCAGCATCTGCCAACCGGTCGTATGCAGGCCGGGTGCCACGTGCTTCAAGAGAACGCCCAGCAGGAACACGCCGACGCCGAGCATCGTGGGTACGGCGATGTCGAAACGGTCCAGGAAACGCAGTTCGGGATACTTCAACAAGTCTTTCACGCGCGACAGGTCGGCGACGAAGTGCTTGCTGGACATGAACCAGCCCATGTGGCTCCAGAAGAAACCGTGCTGCACCGGGGAGTGCACGTCCTCGGCCTTGTCCGAATGGACATGATGGTGCCGGTGGTGTGCCGCCCACCAGATCGGTCCGCGCTGAACCGCCGAGGCGCCGAGGATCCCGAATATGAACTGTCCGACCCGCGAGGTCTTGAACGTGCGGTGCGAGAAGTAGCGGTGATAGAAGCCCGTGATCGCGAACATGCGCACGAAATACAGGGCGATCGTAACCGCCAACGCAACCCAGCTGAAACCCACCCAGAACACCGTCAGGCAAACCGCGTGCATCAGAATGAACGGGATCATGCGTGCCCAGTCGGTGCGCCGAGACTCCTGCTCGGGAGGGGGCGCGGCATCGGGCGCCTGGCGGCTCGCGAAATTGCGGTTATCGAACCAACGCGACAATTCATGGCCGACACGGATCACGGCGGGTGAGTGCTGCAGGGATTCAGGTTGTTGACTCATCAAAGGTCCTCTATGAAATCAATGGGTGGCCAAGCGCCCCGGCGGCACGCGCAGCGCGGCGATACGCTGAGCCAAGGGCGGATGACTCATGAAAAAGTGCATCAAACCGCTCTTGGCCTTCGAGCGGATTCCGAAAGCCAGCATTGGCGGCGGCAAGGCGTCCCCGGACTCGCGTTGCAAGGCTTCGAGCGCGCCGATCATGTTGGCGGTCCCGGCGAGCGTAGCGCCACCCCGGTCGGCTCGAAATTCACGGTATCGTGAAAACCAGCACACGATCATACTCGCAAACAAGCCCAAGACGATTTGCGCCGCCATGGTCGCCAGGAAAAAGCCCAATCCGGCCTCCGCGCGATCGTTCCTGAACACCGTCTTGTCGACGACGCTACCAATGATCCGTGCCAGGAAGATGACAAACGTGTTCAGCACGCCCTGCAGCAGGGTCAGCGTGACCATGTCGCCATTGGCGACGTGGCTGAGTTCATGCCCCAGCACGGCCTCGATCTCGGGTCGGGACAGGGAGCGGAGCAGGCCGCTGCTCACGGCCACCAGGGCGGAGTTGCGGCTCGGTCCCGTGGCGAAGGCATTGATGTCCGCGGACTCGTAAATCCCCACCTCGGGGTTCTCGATCCCGGCCTGCCGGGAGAGCCGCAGGACGGTCGCAAAGAGCCAGGCCTCGGAGTCTGATCCGCTCCGATCGATCACCCGTACGCCCAGCGTCCGTTTCGCGATCCATTTCGATAAGGCCAATGAAATCAAGGCCCCGCCGAATCCGAACACCGCGGAGAACAGCAGCAGGGGGGCGGCACCGGGGCCGCTCATCCGAACGCCGAACGCCCGTTCGAGCGCGAACAGCGCCAGATAGAGCAGGGCCAAAACGGCCACGTTCGTGCTGCAGACCAAGAAAATTCGCTTCATGAGCCCTTTTTTTTGCGATTCCTCAACGCAATATGCTATCCCGGCCTGCCGGTCGCCGCATCTCGCGGCGTCACGTTGGTGTTATTGAAGGTTTTGCATGCAATTCAAGGATTATTACGAAATTCTCGGTGTCGAGCGCAGCGCGCCCCCGGATGAGATCAAACGGGCCTACCGCAAGCTCGCCCGTAAGTACCATCCGGACGTTTCGAAGGAAAAGAACGCGGAAGAGAAGTTCAAGGGTGTCCAGGAGGCCTACGAGGTCCTCAAGGACGCCGAGAAACGCGCCGCCTACGACCAGTTGGGTCGAGATTACCGTTCTGGACAACAGTTTCGCCGGCCAAACGACTGGGAACAGCGATTTTCCACCGGTGCGGGTCATCAGGGCTTCTCGGACGCCAATGGCTTCAGTGACTTCTTCTCCTCGTTGTTCGGTAGTTCGAGTGGACAGCCGCAGTCGGATGCAGAGGCCGGCTCGCTCGAGGTGACCGTCGAGGACGCCTACGCGGGCACACGACGTCGCGTCACGATCAACGAGCAGGGTCGGACCCGTACCGTCGATGTGCAAATCCCGGCGGGCGTCACCGATGGCCAGGCGCTGCGCATCGGCGGTGGCGCCGGCCGGCAGTCGCTGGTCTTCCGGGTCAAGATTCATCCCCATGCGGTGTACGCCCTGCAGGGGCGGGACATCACCGTGGAACTGCCGGTGGCGCCTTGGGAGGCCGCTCTCGGCGCCAAAGTCGCCGTTCCGACGCTCGGAGGGCGGGTCGAACTGACCATCCCCGCCGGCGCCTCGTCGGGCCAAAAACTGCGCCTGCGGGGTCGAGGTTTTCCGGGGAATCCGCCCGGCGACCAGTTCGTGCAAATCAAACTGGTGACGCCCGCCGCCAACTCGCCCGAGTCCAAGGCAGCCTACGAGCGCATGAAGCAGGAGTTCGCTTTCGACCCACGCGCGAATTGGCCGACGACTTGAACTCGCTCGAACCGGCCCCAAGGTTCCCCAGTTGCTGTGCTACCGCTGAGATGACGTCATGAATGCCGAAATCAAACCCGAAATCAAAGAATTCCAGGCGGAAACCAAGCAAGTCCTGCGTTTGGTCATCCATTCTCTCTACTCGCACAAGGAAATTTTCCTGCGCGAGCTGATCTCCAACGCCTCCGACGCCTGCGAGAAGCTGCGCTTCGAGGCCCTCGCCAAGCCGGAATTGCTGGGCAGCGATACGCTGTCGATCAGCCTGCGCCCGGACGCCGCCGCCGGAACGCTGACGATCAGCGACAACGGCATCGGGATGAGCCGCGAGGAGGTCATCGACAATCTCGGCACGATCGCCCGCTCCGGCACCAAGAAGTTCCTCGAGACGCTCAGTGGCGACTCGGCCAAGGATTCCCAGCTGATCGGCCAGTTCGGGGTCGGGTTCTATTCCGCCTTCATCGTCGCCGACCGGGTCACGGTTCTCACGAAGCGGCTCGGCGACGTCAGCGAGGAGGGCGTGCGCTGGGAATCCGACGGCGAGGGCGCGTACGAGATTCAAGCGAGCGGAAAGCAAGACCGCGGCACGGAGGTCATCCTCCACCTGCGCGAGGAGGACAAAGAGTTCCTCGAGCCTTCACGCCTGCGTCAATTGGTGCGCCGCTATTCCGATCACCTCAGCTTGCCGATCGTCTTGAAGGACGGCGACAAGGACGAAACGCTGAACCAGGCCCAAGCCTTCTGGACGCGGTCCAAGGGGGATCTGAAGGACGAGGACTATCAGGCTTTCTACAAGCATCTGACCCACGATTCCGAGGAAGCGCGCGCCTGGGCGCACAACAAGGTCGAGGGCAACATCGAGTACACGTCCCTGCTGTACCTGCCCAAGAGGGCCCCATTCGACCTGTTCGAGCGCGAGCAGCGCGGTGGCGTGCAGCTCTACGTGAAACGGGTGTTCATCATGGACAAGGCGGCCGAATTGCTGCCTCCGTGGTTGCGTTTCATGCGCGGACTCGTCGATTCCTCCGACCTCCCGCTGAACGTCTCGCGCGAACTGCTGCAGAACAACCGAACGGTCGAGAAGATCAAGTCGGCGCTCGTGAAGCGCACGCTCGACTTACTCGAGGAACTCGCGGCGAACAAGCCCGACGAGTACAAAGAATTCTGGAAGACGTTCGGGGTCGTCCTCAAGGAAGGCGTCATCGACGATGCCGGTCAACGACAGCGCATCGCGGCGCTGCTGCGGTTTCACTCGACCGACGGGACGGGTGGCAAGGACGGTGATGCGCCGTCCGTCACGCTGGCCGATTATATCGGGCGCATGAAGCCGGATCAGAAATCCATCTACTATCTCACCGCCGACACGCTCGCCGCGGCGCGCAGCAGCCCGCATCTCGAGGGATTTCGCGCGAAGGGCATCGAGGTGTTGCTCCTCACCGATCGTATCGACGAGTGGGTCGCCGGCCACCTGCACGAGTTCGAGGGCAAGCCCCTGGCCAGTGCCGCGAGCGCGGCGGCCGACGTCGCCTCCAGCCTGCAGACGCCCGAGCAAGAGGCGGCCGAGAGCGCCTACAAGGACAGCCTGGAGCGTCTCGGCAAAGCGCTGGCCGGCAAGGTCGAGGGCGCCCGCGTCTCGGCGCTGCTCACCGACTCGCCCGCGCGATTGGTCGCCGGCGAGTTCGGTATGTCGCTGCGCATGGGGCGCATCCTCAAGCAGGCCGGTCAGAGCAATCCGTTCGCGACCTTGCCGATCCTGGAGATCAACCCCAAGCATCCCCTGATCGAACGCCTCAAGACGACGAGCGAGGACGCGGGATTTTCGGATCTCGCGACCGTCCTGTACGATCAGGCACTGCTCGCCGAAGGCGGAGAGCTGGACGATCCGGCCGGCTACGTCCGCCGCGTCAACCGGCTCATCGTCGAGGGCCTCGCCGCCCAACCCAAGATCATCCTCAGCTGAAGGAGTGTTGCGCCATGAGCAGCCGGTCCCCGATGATCACGCTCGCGGTGCCCCCCCAACCAAACGACCATAGTCAGGGAGACGTCCATGCCCGCGTGACCTTGGTCGAATACGGGGATTTCGAATGCCCGAGCTGCAAGTTGGCGGCGCCGACCCCGCCATTGCTGCTCGAACGCTATCCGAACCGGGTGCGTTTCATCTTCCGTCAGTTCCCCTTGGAGGATGCGCATCCCCATGCGCTGCTCGCGGCCGAGGCGAGCGAGGCGGCGGCTGCCCAAGGCCGGTTTTGGGCGCTGCACGATCTGTTATTCGAACGCCAGAGCCACCTCGCTGAAAAAGATCTCGCGCGCTACGCCGCGGAGATCGGCCTCGACATGGTGCGCTACAAGGCCGAGATGGCCGATCACATTTATCTGCAAAAGATTCGGGAAAGCGAGGCAGGGGGCCGGCGCAGCCATCTGCGCGCGACCCCGAGTTTCTTCGTCAATGGAGTGTTGTGCGACGTCTCGTTCGGGATGGATGCCCTGCACGACGCCGTAGCGGCTGCGGTGCAGCGCGCGGATTGAGAGCCGCGCGCGCGGGAAGTTCAATCAGGTCCAATCGTCTCCACCACCGCTGCCACCGAAATCCCCGCCGCCGGAGCCGGAGTCGTCCCAACCGTCCGCCCCGGTCGCACCAAAATCCTCGCCGCCCATGTCGCCATTCTGCGGGGGCGCCACCTGCTCGGGCGGCGGCTGGACGAACTCGCGCCGCTCGCCACCGTCGAGGAAGTGATGCGCCAGCTCTTCACCGGCAACCACACCGCCCCGACCGCGAGACCGGAGGCAAGGCCACCGGCGATGCCGGAACCGATTCCACCGCCACCCATCGGCGTCGGCCCATATCCAGGGCCATATCCCGGACCCGCCGCGTACGGAGCACCGGGGCCCGCCGCCGCCGGATAACCGCTGTAAACCGCCGGGGCGCTGCGCCGACGCACGACCATCCAGACGATCGCGATCAAACCGACCAGCAACAGCACCGGGAAGAACGGAAAGCTGTGCGTCGGCTCGGAACGGACCGGTGCCAGGTATCCGCCACCCGTCGCAGCGCGCGCCGGACTCCCGGCGAGTTCGGCCTTGAGCGCTCGCACGGCTTCGGGCTTCGCAAAGGCATCGCTGGGATCGATTTGTTCGGCCTGCGCCAACTGAGTGCGGGCGACGCCGAAATTACCTTCCCGGGCATAGACTTCGGCCGCGATGTAATGCGCCTCCGCACTGGTCGGGTGGTCCTTGAGCACCTGGTCGATCATTTTCTGCGCCTGGTCGAGATGCCCCGTGGTGGCAGCTTCGTAGATCTCGTGGCGGCTCGGTTCGGCTGCCAAAACCGGCGCACTGAGTGCGACCGCGGAGGCCAGTACGACGAGGGCAATGCGATTCCTGCTCATGAAAAACTCCTAAGTCGGACCTCTAGACACTAGATCGAATAGACACTAGATCGAGCTCGACCCCGCCATCGTGTGGGCAATGCCACGGAATTCAACGGTCGTCGGCCGAAGGCCTCAGCCGGGGCTCCGCTGGGGCGATTTCGCACTCACGGGCCGGATGACGGTGCCGAACACACGATCCCAGATCCCCGTCGTGACGCCGAAGTTCCCCTCTTGCGGCGAATAATGGTGGCGCAGGTGCGTGGCCCTCAGCCCATGCAAGAAACCGGCCGGCGGCGTGCCGCGACGGTGATGAATCAAATGATGCACCAAGCCATAATATACGTATCCGGCCATGACGCCGGCGGTCACGCCGCTCGCGACCGAGGCGCCGAACAAGGCCCAGAGCGGAGCGAACAAGCCGGCGCCCAACACGGCCACACTGAGCCAGGTGGGGGTGCCGACATACGCGAGCGGGGCGGCGTGATGGGCCCCATGCATGGGCACGAAATAGGCGACGCGGTGCAGAGCAATCCGATGCACCAGATATTCGATCAGCGTCCACAGCAGCAGTCCACCGCACATCGCGGCGAGCCACTCGATCCTCTCGCGGGTCGCCACGCCGACCAGACCGAGGCTCGCAAGACCTGCGATCAGGATGGGGTACGCGACGTAATCGGAGTAGTAGCTGACCTTGCTGAGTTGCATCGAAGAATCCCCACGACCGCGTGAGTCCCATTGGACCACGAATCCGCCGGCGGGTTTCGAAAGAAGGGTCGCGCGCGCCGGCCTTGCGCGTTTTTGTATTTTCTACATCGCGCGGGTCATGCGCTGAGGTCGGCGAGGCCTTGGAGCAGGCGGTCCAGTTCCTCCCGCGTGCTGTACAAGGAAACGCCGGTACGCAGCAGTCCGCCGCGATCGGCGAGCCCCAAGATCTCGACGGCGCGCGCCGCATAGAAATTGCCGTCCCAGACGCAGATTCCTCGTTCACCCAGTGCCGTCGCGGCTTCCGCCGCCGTGTGCTTCGCAAGCGTAATCGACACCGTGGGCGCGCGGGCTCTCAGGGAAAAGTCCGGCCCCCAGACCCGTGTTCCGGGCAGCGCCGCGACGGCGCCATGAAAATACGCGGCGAGACCGTGCTCGTAGGCCGATATGCCCGTCATCGCATCGACGAGGCGTTCCCGCAGCGTCGCGCCTTGGCCGAAGCCAGCGAGGTACTCGATCGCGGCGCGGACCCCGGCGATCGCCGCATGGTTCAAGGTGCCGGTCTCGATGCGGTACGGTGCGGACGGGTCCTGAGTGTTCAGCCGATCCGTGCTCAGCCGGTCGAGCGCACCGGGTGCCGAATACAGGACCCCGACGTGAGGGCCGTAGAACTTGTAAGCCGAGCACAGCAGGAAATCGACGCCGAGCGCCTGCACGTCGACCGGAAAATGCGGCGCGTAATGAACGGCATCGATGACCAACAGCGCGCCGACCTCGCGGGTCAAGCGCCGCGCGAGCGCGAGATCGTTGACGGTCCCGAGCGCGTTGGACGAGGCGCCCATGGCGAGCAGCTTCGTGCGCGCCGTGATCTTCGCCGCCATGTCCTCGGGGTCGAGCACGCCGCTCGGCAGGAGCCTGACCTCCTTGATCACCGCCCCGTGTTCGCGCAAGCGCAGCCAGGGTCCGCGATTCGCTTCATGGTCGAGTTGCGTGATCAGGATCTCGTCGCCGGGCGTCAAGCCGCGGGCGATCGCGGCGCTCAGCGAAAAATTGAGCGTGGTCATGTTTTGACCGAAGGAAATGCATCGGCCGCCGGCGGCCCCGAGGAACGTCGCGACGACTTCACGCGCCTCGGTCATGCGCCGATCCAGTTCGCGGGACGGCGGAAAATTTCCGTGCGAGTTGACGTTGCAGGTGCAGTACACGTCCCGCATCGCATCGATCACCGAGCCCGGCACCTGGCTGCCCCCGGGTCCGTCCAGGTAGGCCAGGGTCGGACCCTGACCGCGAGGCTGGAGCGCCGGGAAATCCCGGCGGCTGCGCAAGGCTTCAGCGGCGGAATATGGCAAGTCGCGCCCTCACTTCAATACGTAGGTGAAGTCATAGCCCGTCGGCGTCGCATCGCGCGGGTGCAGCTTCAAACTGCCCTTGGCGCCCACGTACTTGCCGGTGCCCCCGGTGACCGCGAACGTGGAATCACCCTCGTCGGCGAACGGCCCCTCGACCGTGATCTGACCTTGCTTCAGCAGCAGCGTCCAAAAGCATTCCCAACTCTTGCCGACGACGACGCGTACGCAATAACCCTGGTCAGTGCCGACCTGGGTCTGGTTCCGCGCGTCGAAAACCGGGTTGGCGAAGGTCAGCAGGTCGCCGACCGAATCGCCTTTCGCGCCGATATCGACGGTGGTTTCATTGACCGGACGTTCGACGAGCTTGATGGTCTCGGCGGCCCCGGCGCTCGTCGAGGTTGCGCCGAGGGCAAGGGCGGCGAGCGCTGCGCCGGAAACGCAGACAAACATGTTCATGCAAGACTCCTCTCGGGTGGCGGGTAGCATAGAATGCAAGGCCGCCTGGCGCGATGCAAGGCGATGAGCGCAAGGGGGAGTGCGGATCGATGCGATATTCAGGTTTGGTCGAGCGGATCGCCGGCGAGGGCGCCGACGCGTGGCGCACGCATCACGAGGCGCGCGTGGCGCGCGAGCGCGGCGAGGACGTGATCCTTCTCAGTGTCGGTGACCCGGACCTCGACAGCCCGGCGCCGGTGATCCAGCGCGCGATCGAGTGCCTGCGGTCGGGCGACACGCATTATACCGCCGCGAACGGGCGCGAGCCCTTGCGCGCGGCGATCGCGGCACTGCACGTCGCCCGCACGGGCCAGGCGGTCGATGCCGCTCAGGTGGTGTTCACCTCGGGAGCGCAAAACGCCCTGTTCGCCGCTTCGATGTGTGTCGCCGGGCCGGGCGACGAGGTCATTGCGTTCGAACCGCTCTATCCGACGTATCCCGCGACCATCGAGGTGTCCGGTGCGCGCCTGGTCCGCGTGCCGGCGTCGGCCGCCAACGGCTTTCGGCTGCGGCACGAAGCGCTCCTCGCCGCGGTGAGTCCGCGCACGCGGGCCATTTTCTTCGCCACCCCGAATAATCCGAGCGGGGTCGTGCTCAGTGATGCCGATCTCGAAGTGATTGCCGACCTCGCCCGCCGCCACTCCTTGTGGGTCGTCGCCGACGAAGTCTATGCCGGTCTTGGGGCAGGGGGGCGCGTGCCGGGTCTCGCCGCGCGGCTGCCGGACCGCGTCATCACGATCGGGAGTCTGTCGAAGTCGCATGCGATGACCGGATGGCGCGCCGGCTGGCTGATCGGTCCGCGGACGCTCGTCGGCCACGTGGAATCCCTGATCATGTGCATGCTGTTCGGCCTGCCGGGGTTCATCCAGGAGGCGGCGCTCGTCGCCCTGAACGCAGCGGGCTCGGCCGAGGCGGCGATGCGGGAGTTCTGTGCGACCCGCCGTGACCTGCTGCTCGAGGGGCTGCGCGGTGCCGAGGGGCTCGTCTGCTGTGTGCCGGACGCCGGCATGTTCATGCTCGTCGACGTTCGCGGCACCGGACTCAGCGGCTACGAATTCATGCGCGGCTTGTACGAATCCGAGCGCGTGTCGGTGCTCGATGGCGGCGCCTTCGGGGCGGGTACCCGCGGATTCGTGCGCGTGTTCTTCGGCACCGACCCGGCCGCGCTCAGCGAAGCCTGCCGACGGATACATCGGTTCGTCGCGCGCCATCAGCGTTCACGAGCCCTCGCGGAAGGAGTGAGATCATGACCGATCGAGCGATCGTCGCGCATGTCCCCGGAGCGCCCGACGTGTTGCAGTGGCGCGAAGTCGAGACGCCCGAGCCGGGCGCGGGCGAAGTCCGCATCGCGCAGCGCGCCATCGGCGTGAATTTCATCGACACCTATTTCCGCAGCGGCCTGTATCCGTGGCCGACGACCCCGCTGATTCCGGGGGGCGAAGGCGCGGGCGTCGTCGAGGCGGTCGGCGCCGGGGTCACGCAGTGCCAGGTGGGGGACCGGGTCGCGTATACGTTCCCGCTCGGCGCTTATCGCGAGCGGCGGGTGCTGCCCGCGGATCGGCTCGTGCGCCTGCCGGAGACGGTCTCGTTCGAGGTCGCCGCGTCGGTGATGCTCAAGGGTCTGACCGCGCAGTTCCTGGTGAACTCCTGCTTCCCCGTGCAGAGGGGCGCGACCGTGCTCGTGCACGCGGCGGCGGGCGGCGTCGGTCTGCTGCTCGGTCAATGGTTGCAGGCGCTCGGCGCGCATGCGATCGGCACCGTGGGATCGGCCGACAAGGCACCGCTCGCCCTCGCGAACGGCTATCGCGACGTGATCGAGTATGGAGGCGCGGATTTCGCCGAGCGAGTCCGCGAAATCACCGGCGGTGCGGGCTGCGACGTCGTTTACGACTCGGTGGGCAAGGACACCTGGCGCGGATCCTTGAAGTGTCTGAAGCGGCGCGGCACGTTCGTGAGTTTCGGGCAGTCCTCGGGCGTCATTGCCGATTTCAAGATCGCCGACCTTGCCGCCGGCGGCTCCCTGTTCGCCTCTCGCCCGACCTTGTTCGACTATATCGCGACGCGCAGTGAACTCGACGCCCGGGCGGCCGACCTGTTCGCGCGTCTGGCCGCGGGCCAGGTGCGCAGTCACATCGGCCAGCGCATCCCGCTCGCCGACGCTGCGCAGGCGCACCGCTTGCTGGAGGCGCGCCGAACGGTGGGCGCCACGGTGCTGTTGCCGTGATCCGCCTTGGCCTAAACTAGCGGGCCATGAGTATCCAACCGCAAAGACCCGCGTTCGGCACGGTGTTGACCTCGCACATGGCCGTCGCGAGGTTTCAGGACGGTCGCTGGAGCGAGCACGAGATCCAGCCCACGGCGCCCATCGAACTCTCCCCGGCCGCTCACGTGCTGCATTATGCCAGCACCTGCTTCGAAGGCTTCAAAGCCTTCCGCTGGACCGACGGCTCGGTCCACGTGTTCCGGATGGACCGACACATCGCGCGGATGCGACAAAGCGCCCGGCATCTCGTGCTGCCCGAGCCTGATCCGGAACAACTCGCCGCGATGGTCAAAGCGGTCATCGCGCGCTGTCGGGATGCCGTCCCCGAGTCCCCGGGCGCGCTCTACCTGCGGCCTCTCTTGATCGGGACGACCGCCAACATCGGCGCCGCGGCGACTCCGGCGGCCGAGGCGTCGCTGATCGTGCTGGCAAGTCCGGTATGGGATTACTTCGCCGGTGGCATGAAGCCGCTGCGCATCCTCGTCGACGATCAGAACACGCGGTCTGCGGCGCATCTCGGCATGGTGAAAACGGGTGGCAATTACGCGGCGGCCATGGGGCCGACGCTGGCCGCTCGGGCGCAGCACCAGGTCGATCAGGTCCTGTTCTGCCCCGGCGGAGAGGTGCAGGAGACCGGCGCCGCGAATTTTCTGTTGATCCGCGAGGGCGAGATCCTGACGCGCGCGCTCGACACGACGTTTCTGCACGGGGTCACCCGCGACTCGCTGCTGACGCTGGGACGGGATTTGGGATATCGCGTCGCGGAGCGGATTTTCGACGTCCCGGAGATGTTGGCCTGGGCCGCGAGCGGCGAGGCCGCCTTGTCAGGCACGGCCGCCGTGCTCGCCGGCGTGGGTACGCTGATTCATCGGTCGCGCGAATATCCGGTCGGCACCGGTCAGGTGGGGCCTTTGACGCGAGACTTGCGCGCGCGACTCGTGGCGATTCAACAGGGCCAGAGCCCCGATACGCACGGCTGGCTGCAGACGGTCTGAGACGGACACAGCGGGGTCGGCTGCAGCCCCGCTCAGTATTCCTCGCGCTCCTCGTCGACGTCGTCGTCGAGATCGTCGTCCTCGTCCTCGTCTTCGTCGTCGTCCCAATCCTCGTCTTCGTCTTCGTCCTCGGCGTCCTTCTCGGCCTTCGAGCCAGACCAACCCTCCGGCTCCTCGCTGAGTTCGAGGTCGAGTTCTGCCCACCCGTCGACGTCCAGTTCCTCGACGTCGCCGTCCAGGTGCTGGATCTCCACGATTTCCCGATCCTCATCCACCTTGAGCACTTGGAACGTCTCCTCGTTCTCCAAGTCCTCGTACCACTGTCCGACGGTCGGTTCGTACTCTCTGCCCACGGGTTCGTCCTTTGCTTGAGATGGCTGCGCGCGATCGAGACCGGAATATTAGGGAGGCTACCGGGCCAAGTAAATGCCCGCGACCAAGGTATTGTGCAGGCGCTACCATGGGGATCTCATGAATCTCGTCGAAGCCAAAAGCCATGCCAAACCCTTGAGTCTCGCGAAGCGCCTGGTCGTCAAGGTGGGCTCGGCCTTGCTCGTCGATCCCGGCCAGGGCCGCTTGAACCGGACCTGGCTGGAGAGTTTTGCGGCCGACGTTGCGGTCATGCACAACCGGGGCCAGGAGGTGATCCTCGTCTCTTCGGGCGCGATCGCCCTCGGCCGCCGTCATCTGGGGCTGGGCAGCGGCAAACTGAAGCTCGAGGAGAGTCAGGCGGCGGCGGCCGTGGGCCAGATCCGGCTCGCGCATGCCTACAAGGAACTCCTTGACGAACATGGCATTACCGTCGCCCAGGTCCTCTTGACCTTGGGCGATACCGAGCAACGACGCCGATACCTCAACGCCCGTGGCACCCTGGGTACGCTGCTCGCGCTGCGCGCGGTGCCGGTCATCAACGAGAACGACACGGTTGCGACGGCCGAGATCCGCTACGGGGACAACGACCGGTTGGCCGCGCGCGTGGCGCAAATGGTGGGCGCGGATTGTCTGGTGCTGCTGTCGGATATCGACGGCCTGTACTCCGCCAATCCCCACGAGCACCCCGACGCGCGCTTCATCCCCCGGGTTTTGGACATCACGCCGCAGATCGAGGCCATGGCCGGCGGCGCGGGCAGCGCGATGGGCACGGGCGGAATGCAAACGAAGATTGCGGCTGCTAAAATCGCCATTGGGGCCGGGTGTCACCTCTGCATCGCCAAGGGCGCGCACCAACACCCTCTCAAACGGATCGAAGACGGCGCTCGTTGCACCTGGTTCGTACCCTCATCGACGCACCAAGCGACGCGAAAGCAATGGATCGCCGGGACTTTGAAGCCGGCCGGCGAAATTGCGGTGGACGAGGGTGCCGTCCGCGCGCTGATGCGCGGCAAGAGCCTGTTGCCGGCCGGCGTCGTGCGCACCGCGGGTCGGTTCGAACGCGGCGATACGGTCAGCATCGTCGGCCCGGATGGAATCGAGGTCGCGCGTGGCATTTGTGCCTACTCGGATGCTGATGCGGCGCGCATCATCGGGCGTAAGTCGAAGGAAATCGAGCAGGTACTCGGGTTTAGAGGACGGGATGAAATCGTGCACCGAGATGACTTAGTGGTGATGAAGAACCCATGAGCAGTGAAGGACGAGTGACGAGCGACGACGTCGTCAAGGCGGATCCCGGCACCCGCCCGGATCGCGGCGTAACCCCGGTTCCCGAGTTGATGCGGGCCATCGGCGAGTCGGCGCGGGCCGCGGCCGAGAAACTCAGCCTCGCCCCCACCGACGCCAAGAACCGCGCCTTGCTGGCCGCCGCCGACGCCGTGCGCGCGCAGCGACATCGCATCCTCGCCGCGAACGAACGGGACCTGCGAGCAGCGGCTGATTTGGCCGGACCGCTCGTCGATCGTCTGCGGCTCGATGAAAAGCGCGTGCTCGCGATCGCCACCGCGCTCGAGCAGATCGCCCAGCTCGCGGACCCCATCGGCACGATCCTGGCGGAGTGGACACGACCCAACGGCCTGGTCATCCAGCGCCGGCGCGTGCCGCTGGGCGTCGTCGCGATCATCTACGAGAGCCGACCGAACGTCACCGCCGATGCGGGGGCCCTGTGTCTGAAGGCGGGCAATGCCGTGATCCTGCGCGGCGGTTCCGAAAGCGCGCGTTCCAATGACGCCATTCATCACTGCCTGGAGCAGGGGCTGGTCGTCGCGGGCCTGCCGAAGACGGCGATCCAGCTCGTACCGACGACCGATCGAGCGGCGGTCGGCTTCCTGCTCGCGGAGATGAGCGAGAGCGTCGATGTCATCGTCCCGCGGGGCGGCAAGAGCCTCATCGAGCGGGTCCGCCGCGAGGCACGAGTGCCCGTCATCGGACACCTCGACGGGGTATGTCACGTCTACGTGGACCGCGACGCGAATCCGGAGATGGCCCGGCGCATCGTATTGAACGCGAAGTTGCGGCGGACCGGCGTGTGCGGCGCCGCCGAGACCCTGCTCGTCGACCAAGGCGCGGCAGCGCAGCTCGCGCCCCTCGTGCAGGATCTCCTCGATGCCGGGTGCGAGGTGCGCGGCGACGAGACCACCGCGGCGCTCGATCCGCGCGTGGCTCGCGCCACCGAACAGGACTGGTTCGCCGAATATCTCGACGCGATCATCGCGGTGCGCGTCGTCGACGGCGTCGACGCGGCGATCGCGCATATCGAACACTACGGATCGGGCCACACCGACTCGATCGTCACCGAGAACGCGGCGACCGCCGAGCGGTTCTTGACCCGCGTCGACAGCGCGATCGTCCTCCACAATGCCTCGACGCAGTTCGCCGACGGCGGCGAATTCGGGATGGGTGCCGAGATCGGCATCAGCACGGACAAGTTCCACGCGCGTGGTCCGGTCGGCGTGGAACAGCTCACGTCCTACAAATACGTGGTTCGCGGCGCCGGACAGATTCGCGACTGAAACCCGAGCTCGTCAGGCCGCGTCCGCCTCGGCGCGCCGCCGCTCCCGTTCCTCGGCCGCGCGCCGCTCATCGTCGATCGTGGTCAGTACGGCCTCGACGTCCGCCGGGGTCTCGTCGCGTGCGCACTTGCCCGACAGCGCCGATTCCGGCGTCAGGGAACCGGCTTCGAAGAGCGTCCAGATCTCGCGCGCATACTCGGTCTCGAGCAGGTCCGGCGCCGCCCGGCCAAAGCTCGCGCGCATGTTGTTGACGTCGCGTTCGAGCATCGCGAAGGCGTTGTTGTTGCCCGCTGCATCGACGGCCTGCGGCAGGTCGATGATGACCGGGCCCGTCGCTCCGATGAGCACGTTGAATTCGGATAAATCGCCGTGGATGAGGCCGGCGCAGAGCATTCGCACGATCTGTCGCATCATGAAGGCGTGCCATTCGCGCGCCTGGTCGGGTTCGAGTTCGACGTCGTTGAGCCGCGGCGCGGGCGAGCCATCCGCATCGCAAACCAGTTCCATCAACAGCACGCCCTCGTGCACGAGATGCGGCTTGGGCACGCGCACGCCGACCCCCACGAGTTTGTACAGGGCATCGACTTCCGCGTTTTTCCATTCCTCTTCCTGCACGCGGCGGCCGTGCCGGCCGCGTTTGCCGAGCGCGCGGGCATCGCGGCTGTTGCGCGTCTTGCGGCCTTCCTGGTACTCGGCGAGTTTGTGAAAACCGCGGCGCTCGGCGTCTTTGTAAACCTTGGCGCAAAGAATCTGGTCGCCGCAGGCCACGATGTAAACGGAGGCTTCCTTGCCGCTCTTGAGATTGCGCAGGACGCGGTCGACCATGCCATCGTCGATCAGCGGCTGCAGGCCCTTCGGTGTCTTGATCAAGCGGGGAAGCTCGAGGTGCGCATGCTCATAGGCCGGCCATTGTAGAGGGAAATCTTCCCGGGCGTGGGCTCGCGGGCGGTTCATCCGATCACGATGTCGGTGCCCGGCTCGCCCCGATCCAAGCATCGGATCATCGACTCGAACGCAGCCTCCAGGCTCGCGGTGTGGCGCGGTGTATCGAACAGGCGCGCCGCCGCAGGCGGTCTCGCGAGCCGGCCGCGCACTCCTGCGAGGCGCGCCGGATCCTGCGCGAGGGCGACGGCGAGTTCTTCGTAGTCGGCGAGCGTCGTGGTCACGAGTTCAGGCAGTCCGACGGCGACGAGCAGACTCGCCGCGATCCGACCGGCAAAAGTTTGGCCGGCACAGCTGAGCACGGGCAGACCCGCCCACAGCGCATCGCTCACCGTCGCCCCTCCGTTGTAGGGCAATGTGTCCAGGAACAGGTCGGCGGCCCGATAGCGCGCGCGGTAATCGGACGCCGCGATGCGCGGACCGAAGACGAGCCGTTCCGCGCCGATACCGCGCTGGCGCGCCTCGCGACGCAAATGGTCCGAGGCGGTTTGGCTGTCCTCGACCAGGTAGAGCACCGACCCCGGAACACGCTGCAAGATCCGCATCCAAACCGCGAATGTCGACGGCGAGATCTTATAATTCGCGTTGCAACAACAGTATACGAACGCGTCCGCGGGCAGACCGAGTGAGGATCGCGAAGGGGCGGGATCGGTGATTGGGCGCTGGCGATCATTGGCCTGGTAACTCGGCAGATAGGCGACAGCCTCCGTGAAGAAGGCGCGCAGCGAAGCGGGCACGAGCATGGCATCGGCCAGCAGGTAGTCCATGAACGGTGCGCCCATCGTGCCGAGAAACCCGAGGTAGCTGACCTGGATCGGCGCCGCGCGGAGCGCGAAGATCGACGGCCGGCTGTGTTTCGTATACCCGGCGAGATCGACGGCGATGTCCAGCGGGATGCTGCGTGCGAGCGCCGCGATCTCCCGGGCTGACTGTCCGCGTACGTCGATGAACCGGTCGAAAGCCCGCTCGAGACGCCGGCGCATCGGACTCTGCGACGGCGGACCGAAGGAAAAGGCGAGGACTTCGAAGCGGTTGCGATCGTGCGTCTCGAACAGCTCGCAGCTCAGTGCCGCCAGCGGGTGGTCGTCGAAATCGCAGGAAAAATACCCGACGCGGATCTTCTCGGCGCGCGCCGGGGGTGTGCCATAGGCCGGATCCGCGCCCCCCACGCCGCGCGCAAAATTGGCGGCCGACTGCCGCTGTAGGTCAGGCGAGCCCGACAGGGCCAGCACAGCGAAGGGACTCGCGGCCGGCTCACCGCGGCCAATGCGCGCCTCGAGGTCGGCCAGGTCTTCGTCGTGCCCCCGCCAATCGCAGACCTGCGCCTTCGCGAGGAGGCGGTTGCCGTAGACACCCGGAAATTCTGGACGCATGGCAATGGTCGTTTCGTAGCTCGCGACCGCGTCCACGTGCCGTCGCAGGTCGTCGAGCAACTGCCCCCGGTTGAAGTGGAGGCCCGGATAATCGGGGTGCAACCGCACCGCCGTCTCGACGCTCGCGAGTGCCTCATCGAGCCGACCGAGTTGATGGAGCGCGTTGCCGCGATTGTTGTGTGCATCGGCGAAGTCCGCGCGCAAGGCGATCGCCGCGTCGAAACTGGCAAGCGCCTGAGCGTGGCGCTCGAGCGCGAACAAGGCGTTGCCGTGAGCGTTGTGCGCGTCTGCAAAATCGGGACGCAGGGCGATCGCGGCGGCGAAATCGCCGCGCGCGGCGTCGAACAGCCCGAGATCGAACAAGGCTTCGCCGCGACGATGGTAGGCGCGCGCATTCTGGGGCGCGAGGCCGACCGCCCGGTCGTAGCTGCCGACAGCCTCGGCTCGCCGCCCGAGTGCGACCAGGATGTTGCCGCGGTTCAAGTGAAAGTCCGCATGCGCAGGCAAGAGCGAGATGGCGACATCGAAGCTTGCGAGCGCCTCGTCGTGGCGTTCGAGCTGCGACAGGGCGCAGCCGAGGTCATTGTGAGCGGGCGCATTGCGGGGCTCGAGTGCAAGCGCCCGACGCAGCCGATCCACCGCGATCGCCGCGCGACCCGTGTGCAAGGCGAGCGCGCCTGCGAGGTACTGGGCCGAAGCATTGCCGGGGTCCCTCTCCAGCGCCTGCGCATAGAGGGATTCCGCACTGGCAAAATCGCCCCTGCCGTGATGCGCCAAACCGCTCTCGATCAAGCTCTGCAGTGGCGACTCCCCGGTCGGGATCTTCATGCTCATTCTTCCCGGTCGCCGATCGGCATTCCCGGCGGCGCCGCGACCGGAGGCGAGGGCACGAATTTGTCCGGCTCGTGTTGGAAGGACTCGATGCGATGGGCGAGGTACAGATCGACGGCCGTGCCCGTGCGGCCCTGCTGGCGCAAGGCATCGAGCTTCGCGTAGACCACGGCGCGTACCGGGGCGGACGCGCCCGGGTTCGCCGCCAAACTCAGCAGGGCCTCGACCGTGCGGATGCGCACCGCGTCCCCGACCAGCGTGACCAATGTAACGGGCGCGTCGGCCGCGCCCGCGTGCGCGCCAACAGTGACAATCCCAGCACGGACCGGTGCGGAACTCGCAAGGGCGGCATCGATGACCTCGCCGAGCAGCGCCGGGTTGTGCGCGTCGCGGGCCCGATACTCGAGCAGGCGCGCGGCGCGCTGCGGGTTGAACAGCCCCGCGAGCGTCAAGTCGGCGGCGCATTCCGCCGCGGCGACGGGATCGAAAGTCAGCCCGGTGTGAGCCGGGAAGGATTCGGGCGTGCGTTCTAGTTCGGGCGGCCGCGGTGGCAACTGGGCGAGCAGCGACTCCGGCAGCGTCAGGAACTCCGGGGTCAACGTCTGCAGGACCGCGCGCAGCGCCTTGCGCTGCTCGCCCGAGGCGACGATCGTCGGGGTGATCGCGCCGTCGCCGCGGACTTCGTAGCGATAATCGAGACCGCCGACCTCCTTGATCGCCGCCTCCGTTTGATAGCGATGCAACAAATAGAGCGGCACGAGCGTATCTTCGAGCTGGGCGACCGGCTGGCCGGTGCGAACGGCATTTTGTCCGAAGCGTCTCAGCGCCGCGGCGCGGATCGTGATGATGCGTAGGAGTTCGGCGGCCGGATCGGAACCGTTGTCCCAGAGATGCGCATGCGGATGGGCGCCGCCCAGGGGTCTCGCGTCTGCATCGGTGATGAATTGCAGTCCGGTTCGGGCCGAGTCGGCGAGGATCTGGGTCAAGGCGACCGCGGCGTCCGTATTCGCCGGAAACTCGCGGTACCCATAGTCGATCGCGACCTTGTCCCACTGCCCGATGCCCACCGCGTAGGCCTGCGATAAATCCGGCACACCGTTTCGGTCCAAGGTGATCCAGGGGTGCGGATAGTCCATGACCGAGACCGATTGCTGCGGGCTGTGCGGGTAGGCACTGGCGGCAAAGTTATGCGCGAGCCCCAGGGTGTGGCCGGTCTCGTGTGCCGCCAACTGGCGCAGCCGCGCGAGCGCCATCGCGAGCATCGGATCCTTGGCCGGGGCGAGCGGCGCGCCCGTGACGTACGGCGAGAGCAGCGCTTCGGCGATCAGGTAGTCCTGTCGGCCCCGCAGCGACCCCAGGGTGACGTTGCCCTTGATGATCTCCCCGGTACGCGGATCGGCGAGCGCATCGCCATAGGACCAACCGCGCGTGTAGCGATGCACCCACTGGATGATGTTGTAGCGGACGTCCATGGGATCGGCGCCTTCGGGCAGCACGTCCACCTTGAACGTGCCCGGAGCCCAGCCGGCCGCCTGAAAGGCCTGGTCCCACCAGCGTGCGCCCTCCACCAAGGCACTGCGGATTGGTTCCGGCGCGCCGCGATCGACGTAGTATTGAATCGGTTGCTCGGCGACACAGGCACTGGAACAGGCGGGATCCTTCTTACGCAGCCGATGACGCACGATCCAGTGCTGCGTCAAAGGTTCGCCCAGGGCGGCGGAGTAATCCCGATAGGGCAGTTCGAAGTACCCGGCCCGTGGATCGTAACGGCGCGGTTCGAAGCCCGGCCCCGGCAGCGCAATGAAGGACTGATGCTCACGCAGGGTGAGCGCGTGCGCGTCGGGAGTGACGTCTTCGATGAAATGGGATTTGCCCGGTGCATCCGCAACGAAGGTCAACAGGGATTCGACTTCGATGTTTCGCGGAAACGCCCGCAGGGCGTCCGGCACGATCACCGACAGGCTGGGGTCGAGCTTGTAGCCGTCCTGATGGGCGGCCGCGAGAGCCTCGACCACGCGATGTGCGTCGCGCTCGAAGAAGTCCGTGGCATCGACGAGCACCGCGCCCCCGGCGTCCTCGGCGAGCACCGTGAAACTGGCGAGCGTCGACTCCGGGAAAGACTCGCGCACCGCGAGTCGCTCGGCCGCCTCGGTGGCCGAGGAGCGGAAGAACTCGTTGCGCTCGATCAAGAGGATCTTCGGGCCGTAGCGTTCGAAACGTACGACGCGCGAGCGCGCGAGTTGACCGCGATCCAGGCCGACGTCGTTCGAGCCCAGACCGTATGGCAGCGAATCGACGTAGAGGAGATCGCCGCCCAAGGACGGGATCTCGAGGTAGAGCCGGGCATGCTTCGCATCCCAGTGCAGCGGCAAGAGTCCGGGCAGGTGCTCGAGTCCCGCCGTGCGCGCGGCGATCGTAACCGGCGCGTCGGAGCCCGAGGTTCCCGTAACCGACGCGACGGCATCGGAGCCGGCGCCCCAGCCGGCCGTCGCACCGATGGCCAGCATCGCCGAGGCGACGATCACGAATACTTTCATCTTCGTCGCTCCCATAGTCGGGTGGAATAATTCCGCAGGCGCTCGGCGGCCGTGCGCAAAGTCTCGTCGCGCTTCGCGAGGCAGACCCGCAGCAGGGTCATCCGCGGCGCTTGGGCATAGAAAGGGGAGAGCGGAATCGTCGCGATCTTCGCCTCGCGGATCAGTTCGTCGGCGAAATCGACGTCGCTCTGTTGGCTGAGGGCGCCGTAATCGACGAGC
>Ga0209208_10000325_pt1 | contig 58954 bp, 41 predicted proteins | sample S1TSphfallax_3_FD_187694 | JGI IMG/M metagenome (GOLD analysis project Ga0209208, IMG submission 187694) | Host-associated microbial communities from peat moss isolated from Minnesota, USA - S1T2_Fd - Sphagnum fallax MG (SPAdes) (version 2) | ecosystem: Host-associated > Plants > Peat moss >... | reverse complement strand
TAATGCAATGCCATCTGCTTCTAAAACTCCTGCTTCATGGATCCGGTCACCTTCGGGAGCGCGAAGGACTTGATGGAACTCTGGATGCTGCTGCTCGCTTGGCTCTTGCCACGCTGAGAGTCAGCGGCCGCCTTGTTGGTGGCTCCACCTTTCTTGTTTCGTCTGTACCAATCAGGACGTTCATCATCATTCAAGCCGTTCATGAGTGTGCGGAACTTGGCACAAGAGTTGAGGTGCACCTTGGCGCTCTCGCTCTTCTTATGGTGATTAATCAGAGTCTTGCAGTGCATGCATTTGGCACTCTTGGCATTTTGCGGAGACGCATCATCGGTGAACCAGTTCCAGACCGCGCTAGCAGAGCGACCGTGTTTTCGTTCCGGCGCCCGGACTTCCATCGCAATATCATCATCAACGATGACCACTTCGATGTCCTCCATGGCGACCTGTGCGTCTTGCGGCTGAAGATCGAGAACGTCGTCGTTGAAGTTATCGACAGGCTTGTCAAAGTTTCAAACTGGCTTGGAGAAAACGACGATTGCGACATAGTAGTTAGTACGGCTAGAGGGTGCTAATCTATTATCTTGCTAATATATTGACAATAGAATAATGTCTGTTGGCGTCCTTGCAGTTGCAGGGATCGGCGGCCGGCCGGATCGTGCGTGACTCGTGAGTCACGCATTAAAGCACTTATCGGGGAATAAAACCGAATAAAACCCGATTTTGGAGCCTCGGAGGCTGTCGGGTTTAATTAAAAAACCAAATAAAACCCGATAGTAAAAAACCGCGTGGTGCCAGCCCTGGGTAGAACTCCACAAGTGGGAGCTTCTTGAAGTGTGGGGCCCATGTACACAAGCCCCTCATTCAAGCCACTATATGTAAAACCTTGAATATAAGGTGTCAAATTTGTCATTATGTCCTAACAAGTTGTACAAGGTGCAACCTTAAGGAACATTGTTCCCTTCAATTCACAAAGGCCCTTGCCCTCAGGCCTTTGTATGGTAGGTCAGGCCCTAAGGTGAAGGTGTTACCAGAATAAGGGGCTTGTGTGAGGTGAGGTGGAATGTAACCTCAGTTCTAATAATACCCTCTACCAGACGGCCTTATCACACATAAAGTATCATCTTGGTTTTTCTTAAAAAATTCATGATACTACCCGGTACTAACTCTTTTTTTTAATGAAAAGTTCTCTCACTCTAAATTTTTTCAAAAACTCAAAGCAAATGAATTATTGTCATTTATAAGGAGCCTTGCCACAACACTAGAAAAATAGCAGCAAAGCTTTACAATACACAAATAACAAATAACAATAGCATTTTCTTTTTTTTCCAACAAGACCTCTTTGAGAATTATTTTAAGTTCAAAATCAATCATTAGGTATGGTATGTTACTATGTAATTATGGATTTTTAATTGATTTACAAGTGTTAATTACATTATTAAATCACTTTTTTTAATCATTTGTCACATATTGTCATTAATAATTTAGTTAAGTCTTGATTTGAACCTTTGTCTATTTGACTTTACACGTCCATGGCATTATGGTAATGATGGTAGGATTTTCATATGTGCAGATATTTCGAGGTGTGTGGCATAAGTTTTGAGCTAGTGGTAAGTTAGCTGGACCAATGGATACATATGGAATTTTTTTGTTCATTTCATGATGTCAAATTCATTTGTGTAAATTTTTAAAATTTCATGGTAGTAGTTTTCATGGTTACAAGTTTCATGGTATCTTTTTTCAAGAATACATGTGCAAATTTTGAATTTTGTATGGTTATAGGTATCAATTTTCTAAATCATAAGTATCATTTTTCATGATTATAAGTTCCATTTTTCATGGTAGCAAGCATATTATTTCATGGTGACATGTTATCGCAAAATATGTAACCCACAAGTCAAAAGAAGGAATAATACCATTTGCACACAAGTATAATTTCATGGCATCTCATTTCATGATGTATAATGTAAATTTTCAAATTTTCATGGTAATAGTTTTCATGGTTCAAATTTTCTTGGATATTATTTTGAGATCATTTGTGGAAAAATCAATTTCAATGGTTGTTGATACCATTTTTCTTGGCTAAAAGTGTCATTTTTCATGGTGACACGATACTACAAAATTTGCAATTCATAACTGAAAGGAGGGTATAATACACTTTGCACAAGCATAATTTCATGGTTACTTAATTCATGGTGTTCAATTTGTTGATGTAAATTTTCAAATCTTCATGGTTATAATTTTCATAGTAAAGGCTTTTGAAGTCACATAAGCAAGTTTTTATTTTTAGGGGTTATAAGTTCTTTTTTCATAGTTATAAGTTTTGCATTTCATGGTTACATATGAAAATTTTCAAAGTGACATGTTACCATGAAATTTGCAACCCACAAATATGCCACCATTTGCACAAGCCTAATTCAGGATTATTCAATTCATTGTGTCAAATTTGTTGATAAAAAATATTAGAATTTCATGGAAGTAATTTTAATGGTTACAATTTTCATGGTAAAATTTTAGAGGTCACATGTGTAAGTTTTTTATTTCTAATTGTCACAATTTTTTTTCATGGCTATAAGTTCCTTTTTATATGGTAGGAGGTGCAATTTCTCAAGGTGAGATGTTACAATGAAATTTGCAACCCACAAGGCAAATCACATAACAATGCCATTTGCATAAGCATAGTCTCATGGTTGAGTGTTTACAATCCACAATACCAAGTAGTTATTTAGGTAGTTTTACATTACCTTAAAAAAAACATTGTGCACAAAGTCACTTTGAGCACCTTGTAGATGTCCTTCAAAAATTTGGCACAATACCACATAATAAATTTTATTTTTGAACCAAAAGGTTTTTACTTGAATTGGAAAAAAACCTTCATCCTTTGTGTTTCTTTTAGGCATTTGGGGACATATGTGTTTTTAAAGAAAAAGGTTAAGGCTTCAAATTCAATGGCGGAAGATGTGGCTTTGCGATAATCATGAGTATTTTACCTCAAAGAATGGGTTTTGTGTTTGTGTTTTAGGAATTTATAGTTATATATTATAATTGTTTGAGCGCGGTCAACAATGATTTGCATACAATACATCAAATGAATGTATTTCAAAAGGCCTTAAAAAGAAGTGTATATAATATTCATGTTAACATAGAATAATAAAACCTTATAATAAACCACATTATTTTTTTGCATTCTATAACAGTGATTGCACTATGATGACCCCAAAAGTGATCTTCTTGAATTTGAATCAATAGTCTTATTATAGTCACCTTGCCGATGTTGCCACCATCCAAACAAATCTCCAAGTAAGCTTGGAACTCGTATTGAACTTGCATTACCAAGAGACATTCGTGGGTGAGTGCCAAATGAAGTTCAAACTTTTTATCCAAGTCTTCAAAAGCCAATTCTCCAATTTTGTAAGTTTTATTTTGTATGGCAATCATTTCCTACAACCAAAGTCATAAACATATAGACAATGATTATGTCATTAGTTTCCAACTTTACAGCCACATTATTTAGACAATCATCAATGTTGATTTCAATCCATTTGTCATGACCATATGTATGTTAGCTATAACATATAGTGTGCTATGGTAGTGAGTAGTGCCTACTTAGGGTTTCCAGGTTTAGGGTTAGAGGAGAGTGGCTCTTTTGGTAGGACCCACCCTCATGTTGTGAGTGGGGGTATAGCTTGAGAAAGGGCTCAAAGAAAGTAGTTCTTTGAGTTGAGCCTAGAGCGTTGGGAGTAGTTGGAGTTAGTGGAGCTCCGAGCTATGGTGTCCCGTTAGCATCGGCTTGGATTCTCCGAGTGGAGTGGGCTTGGCTTGACTATATGTGTTTGCATCACGAGTTTTATGATAGTAGATCTTTCTCGTGACATTTTCAGTTGTGGTACATGGGTACTTGTGTATGTTCTCGTCCATGTTATGTGTTTTTGTATGTGAATATGGTATGTCAACGATGTATGTTGTATGACGATATGTATTCGCATGACAAATCACATATTTAACAACAAAACAACATGAGATTATAACTTTGAACTTAATCAGAAATGAAACAAAGCAATAATGGATATGTATTATCAATTGTGAAATGCATGCCAATTATTTGAACCATTATTTCCCCTACGAAGGTTAGATTAACAAAATCACGAATCAATTGTCCTTGACTTGATTTTTTTTTAATGAATGATCAAAATCAGATTATATAACAAACACAACACAATTTCAAAAATCAACAATATTTGCACCTAGTTGTGCATTGATGAACTTATTAACTGAGGTTTGTGCACATTAACATGTTCCGTTTTTTCTAGCACAAATGAATGTTCAACAACACAATCCAATTGAATTCTTATTGGATGTCCCTACTTGGTTATTACTATTGAATACCCAGTAGAAATTGTTTTTTTTCTTATCAATAGAAACAACCCATACCAAGAAATGTGACCCCCCATCAATGACCCCATGCAAGCAAATGTGCCATGGGGTGAATTTTTCATATGTTGCCAAACAAAATGAAAAAAATGTTATTTCAATTGTATAGACTTGAAGCATAATTTCTTGCTAAACCCCAAATGAAAATGGCACTTGTTGAAAGCATTGACTTTTAAAACAAGGTACAACAATCAACATGCACATCCAAATGTTGGTTATAGTTGCAAAACTAGAGAGAACATGCCTCAATACATACATGAAAATCTTTTCCTAGATGTTAGTAACAATAAAATAAATTAATTTCACAATGTGTCTAAGAAATTGCAAGTTTGGATTAATTTGAATCTTATTTGAATCTTAAAGTTCATAAATCATAGCTAAAATTAAAAAGCAACATAAATCTCCAAACATAATTTATTGAATATTTTTTGATTTATAGAAAAGGAAACTAATCAACATCTAATAGTAAAATTAATTTTTCTTATCCTTGAATAGTTAAAAACAAATTTTGATAAATTGCAACATGTGCTTAACAATCCTAAGCCTTAATTAATACTTGGATGTCAAGTGTCTAAATCTTTTGATTGAAAATGAAAATGTAAAACAAAAAAAACTAGAGTTTGATTGAAAAATGAAACAACATTCATGAGATTAAGGTTGTGTTTTGTACTTACAATCCATGTGCCACATGTGCATTAGTTTTGTAATAAAATATTACCTTCAATATAATTGACGAATGGTTTCATATCACATGTTTAGATGTTCCTAAATCCAAATACCAAGTGGATTCTTTCTCAACATCAACCACCAATGTTATTAGATCAAAAGTTGTTTTAATAGACACTATTTCCACCAACGCAACATCAAAAACATCAAGTGCTACATTTTATTTTAGTTCATTTTTAGTTTCAAATTTGTTCCCTTGTGATATTTGAATCATTTCCATGCAATTAGCAAATTGTTGATTTTTCAACTTTCAAATTACATATCCTTGCAAATGTGGGCATTATTTTTGCCAATGGTCCAATTCCCCACAATTGTGACAAAATGTATCTTGTTTAAAATAACCAACATAAAACTTATTAAAGTTTGGTGGAATTGTTGCTTACTTCAATTGTTGCCATATTTGGTTGGATTCCCAGCTCATGAAACAAATGATTATTTCCCAATACTGCGACACGATTGCATTAGAAGTGCTTCACTCATGTTCATTCTAAATTTTGTTTCTCTACATTGCTCCTCATGTAACAACTTTCCCACCAACTTGTTAAAAATAGGCTAATTCTCTTGGCCGATGGTTGATTGCATAAAACTTTCATAGCTTGTAGGAAAAACATTCAGCATAATGTGCACTATTGTCTTTTATTACACAATTTTTCCTACCATGCCTAGAAATGTAGTTGATTCTTTGATGTTGCACATAAATTCAACAATTGAAGAAGTTTCCTCCATGCATAAAATGTGGAGCTTGTTCAACAAGAATAATGTTTGAACAATATTATTGGTTTAAAAGAGTTTTGGAAAATTTTCCAACAATTGGTTGGATCATCTTGATTAGCAATATACAATACTAGTGGGTGCCCGTGACCTTCGGACACTGTGAAGTTGCTTGGTTCCCCATCCATGTCCTGAAAATCATGTGCCAAAAAAATTCCAGGTCCTGGATCATGTGAAGCCCCCTGTGTGAAATCCAAGTCCCAAAATTGAGATCCCACATCCTGAAAATCACGTCCTAAAAGTTTTCAGGTTTCGATCTTGGAAATCGCGAGTGTGAAAATCCAAGCCCCAAAGTTGAGATCCCAAGTCCTGAAAACCATATCCTAAAATTTTCCAGGCCCCAAAGTTGAGATCCCAAGTCTTGAAAACCATATCCTAAAATTTCCCAGGCCCCAAAATTGAGATCCCAAGTCTTGAAAACCATGTCCTGAAAACCATATCCTAAAATTTCCCAGGTCTTTTTGGGTCTTGGAAACCCGGAGTGCAAACTCCAAGTCTCCAAAAATTGAGGATCCCACGTCTTGAAAATCATGTCCAAAGAATTTCCAGGTTTGGGTCTTGGAAACCCACACCGTGTACGTCCCAAAACTGAAATCTCACGTCCTGAAAATCATGTCCTTAAAAATTTCATGTCTAGGTTTTGATGAACCCCCCAGTGCAAGCAAACTCCAGGTGGCCAAAAACTGAGATAGTTAAGAACGCTTTGTTTAGTGTGTTCAAATGAGTTATTTCTAGGGAACGGGCAGTGACTGGAAGAATCTTCCAGGCACTGCCCACACAGACAGACACTGTTGCTTTAATATATAAGATTGCTTTTATACCATGAAAGATTTCAACATACGTAAATTACAAATTGGTAATTCATTGTATCAAAAGATTAAGATTGTTGTTTCGTAATGATCATGGGCAATGGACTATCTCATTGTTTTGAGTGCATAAATCTAGCTAATTACTATGATGACTTACTAAGACGATGATTGAAGCCTAGCGATTAAGTATGGTAGTGAATGACGACATTAAAAAGTTGATATGTTAAATTATCACTTCTAATATTATTTTAAAAGAATCAAAGAGTTCCAACACTTTGTGTGCATTTGTTTAGTTAACAACATACATTCTTCAATTGCACCTTGAAACCTTTGTCCTTTATTTTTTGTAGAATGTTAGATGTGTTTAAAAAATCAAAGGAGATCAAAATTCAAATTTCATTTTTGTTTTGTTTGATTGTTTACTTAGGTCTTGTAGGTTTTAGTTTATAAAAGACCATTGACTTTCATAGAAACAATAATTCCTTTTACACCATTTGTGTCATTTGTGAACATGAAAAAGAAACTTCAACCTATCATGGATTGCTTTTGCGTTGGTTATTTATCGTCTCCCAACCCAAATTGGGAAAGCAAAAAATTGGCACATTCCTAAATGAAAACCTGCTCAACATGAAGTACATTTCTAACCTACTTAACCCTAACCCTAAAATCGACCTAGTTACTCCTAACCCTAAAACTGAGATCGTTTTTCTGATTTCACGTGAAGAGCCTGAGGATTCGTCGGTGAGGAGGGCCAAGAGAGCGCTTGGAACTGAATTTCGGACGGGTTGGCGCGGTCTCTTTGAGCAGTGACAGAGGTGGGGTGTGCAATCTAGAAGTTGTCTCTCACATCTTGGAAGGTTTTTTCCAAGTTTGTAGGTCTGTTTGCACATGGAAATTTTTCTGGCTGCAGCAGAGATGGTGTTTCGACAATTGGAGCAATTGGAGATGTGGGGATATTGTTTGCCGTGCAACTCTTTTTTGAGGTTTTAGAAAAAAGGACCTGAGGTACGTAATCCGTTCTTTTATAACCTTGATGTGATGTTGTAATAGAGTTTCGAAATGGCGACGATATTTTGGGAGCTTTGTTTGCTGTAAGGCAAGGAAAAAGAGTGGATAACCAGGCGGATGGAGTTGCAGAAATCAGTTTACTTTTTGCAGGACTTCAAATTCTTGTTATTTTGAGAAGGAAGAGGCAGTTCAAGATCAGATTCAAGGACGCCGTTTCTGTTTTCTGTAGTTTTAGGGATTTAGAGAGGAGGGAGGAGGAGGAGGAGGAACAGCAGCAGCAGCAGCAGCAGCAGAAAGCCATGTATCATCCATCAAGAGGAGGAGTAAGAGGGGGCCGAGACCGTAAGTATTTATCTGTATTGCTGCTTTAGCCATAATTATTTTTCTCATGCTGTATTTATGCCTGTCCAAAATGCAAACCTAGGAGCAGTTTGTTCAATTTTGCATTGGAAGTTCATGAACAAAATGTGGAATTTGTCTCCTACAACACATGGACAGGAATGAGAGATGTCAAAAGAATTGGATAAGTCATGCTCACAAAGTTCATGTGGAAACAAAAGGGAGAGAGAGAGGGTGTTAAAGAGATTCAGTCTTTCTTACACAACAAAAAAGTTGAGTACAGAAGGAATCCTGACAGCATGAGACTGAAACCCTAGTACTTAAGATACCCTAGAGGTATATCTGAAGCAGAAGCTCAAAACAGGATGGGTTTAGCATCTTCTGATTAGGTTTTCAGTTGAAAGTAGTATGGGACTTTTGTCAGCTTCTGCCTTGTTTTCATGCATGCCTCTTTTGTGAATTGTTTATGAAGTTATGTGTGGGCAAATAGGTTGATTGTTTTACATCTGGTATATTGAAGGGACTCAAATGTAGGCTATCTGTTCTGTGCATTGCTGAAGATGGCAATTCAACATTGAGATTTTGCAAGCTAGCAATTTAGTTTACATCTGGCATTTTCAGGGCTTTTTCGTTTTTGCAAAGTAGGATTTGAAAGGACTGTCTGAAAATTGAATGGCTGACTAGAGATAAGGTTTCTGGATCAATATCTGCTGTCAGTCATCCTTGGGTGCAGTTTGTTCCTCATTGAGTAAATTGTGAAGGTGTACAATGTTGGCCCTTTGCTGTTCAGCATTGTAGGCCCTGGTAATTTGCGGTTTTGAAGTGAGCAGATTTTGGGAAGAGTTCAATAGTGCTGACTGGGCTGATTGGGATGTTGTTGATTGCAGAGTTCAATTGGGATGATGTGAAGGCAGATAAGCATCGGGAAAACTACCTGGGCCACAGTGTCAAAGCTCCTGTAGGCCGATGGCAGAAAGGTGTGGAAAAGAAACTCTGCCCCTCCTGCTTGCACATTTGCAGTGAGTCAGATCCAGATGACTTTGGACAATGAAGATACCTTCTGAAGTGTGCTTGGATGTACATTCATGAGTTATATTAACACATTTATAGGGTTGACATATGTGCTTGAGCAGGAAAAGATTTGATGTGGTATGCTCGGGATAAGCAAACTGCAGCTGAGGCAGCCCAGGCAGCTAGGGAAGAAATAGAGAAAGTGAAGCAGGAGGAGGAAGAGGCAATGCGGGTACAGTGGACAGGAACCTATATTTCTGCCAGTTAGTAAAAGCAAATACTTTGCCTTTGTCATGTTGTGGTGGCATGTCTCACACAGTGATATTGTAAAGCAGGATGTAAAGAGTAACAGACAGTTTGATTGACTGCAGGAGCTGTTGGGATTAGCTCCAAGGCGTGAGGTGCGCCCTCGTGGTAGCCATCTGGACAAGCGTGAACAAGAAGAGCTGTTCAAACGAGGCAAGGCTGCTGAGGAGGTGGACCCAACCTATGCTCAGGGGGAGAGGGTGCAAGGCCTTGGCTATGCTCCGTATATGCCCTGAACCTTGACATCTCTGGCTTCCATGGGCCTTGATCTGGATCAACTTCAGTTTATGTCTTCTATATCTGTTCTAGTGGAGATTTTGCTGTTGCTTACCTATGGCTTCTAGTGGAGGCTACAGAGACCTTGTTTCTTTTCTTGTCTCCATCTTTTGGTCTTGTCCTGTGAAAGTGAAATGCATAGCCAGGTTTTGACAGCAATGTGTGTGGTGGCAGAGCCCCAAAGAATGAGGTTCCCAACAAGAAGGATCTTCTTCAAATGGAGGGGAGTCCAGCAGGGAGTCCTGGGGATCCCCTCGTTGGCCAATCCAATGGTAGGGAGATGGACAGGGAGATCAGAAGCTCATTAGCTGCAAGCAGAGAAGTTCACTCACCGAGTGTCTCTGATGACGAAGATGCCAAGAAACGCAAGAGGAAAGAGGAAAAAAGAGCTGCCAAAGACAAACGCAAGGAGGAGAAGAGGGCAGCTAAGCAGGTCAGCATTGCAAGACACTTGAAATAATTCCCACCTCAAATGTTATCCTCTTTTGGTTCAATCCTGGCAGTGAATTTAACCCTCTTGCTCCCACATCTTCTAACAGGCAGAGCAGCATGAGTTCTTCTCATTCTATCCTGTACTACATGATCCTCAAGATAGGGTCTGTCCTCTACTTAGATTGACAATGTGCTCAGGTAGTTATGATTTGGAACAATTCTGGCTCGCCATGCATTTTCTGCCAGTCAGCAGTTATATAGTATCTTCTAACAACAATCCCTGCAACTACCAGTGTGTAGTGTGAGTCTACTTTGTTGTGAATTGGACATTTTGCTATTGATTCCTCTCTACAGCTAAGACGTGAGAAAGGAGAGATGGCCTCACATGGTCGGGATAGAAGTAGAGACGACAAGCAAAGGAGGGAAGATAGTGACAGCAGCAATGAAAAAGAAGATAGACGAGACCTCATGAGACCCACTTCACACTGGGATGAGAAGAATTGGAGACACAGTGTGGGTCACAGGGGTGAGAAGGAAAGTGAGAAGAGATTGAAGGATTCACACAACCCTGATGAGGATGATTTACGGGTAAGAGAAAGAGAAAGTCATGGCTCAAGAACACACAAGAGAAAACGATGAGGGGTACATTTAAAGGGAGTTTAGGGACCCTTGTGACCAGCAGGCTTGATCATTGGTGATTAACAAGAACATTTCTTCAAGACCCATGAACCTGAGGCAGTAATATGACTCACTTGGTCTAGTTTGTTGCTGAGGCCAAGGAGACCTGCTTCAAATCTCTGGTACTGCTCTGTGCTCATTTCTAGAACCAGATTTGATGTATATGCCACTCTCATGGGATTTTTATGTCACCTTCCAATGTTGGTCTATTGACTGCTGTGCAAGGAACTGTATATGTGATATCAGGAATGAACATCGATGAGAGCAGCTTAAGTTTAAACTGCTCACAGACAGATGAGTTAAATGAGTGGTAGAAGTGATAGGTCCCAATGTATAGTTGGTGATCCAGTGTCTATCCATTTACTGAAAAGCTGCTGTTTAGGAGCTGTTGGTTTATGCTTCAAACTTCAAGCTGCAAATTTTACTGTCCCTTAAAATACTTAGGATACTTGCAAGTTTGATTCCTGTTAGTTATGATTGATTTGAGAAAACATGACTGCATAGTTGGATGCTTTGCTATCCAATGAGAATTGTTCTTGTGGCTATTTGGTTATTGATGTATTTAAAACCTGACTTGATTTTTGGCAGCTTAAGCAAAAGCCAAATCTGGAACTGAGGTTATGTTTTTTTCTTGGGCTCAGCATGTCTTGTTTTTTGTGACCCAAATCAATAGTTGGTTTCCACAATGTTCACTAAATCTTGGATAACTGTGGTAATCAATAGTGTTTTGAGCATTTTGAACCACTGACTTGTTTATTTATTTTTCTTCTTTGAAATGAAATGAAATTGGATGGAATTCAACTCAGAGCTGAAGATCCTACCAGCTCATCTTCTTGGAGCTGTGCTTCTTGCAGTTCATAAATGGTCATTATATAATCCTATTATCAGATGTCTGTGCAGCAGAGGGCTGTGGTTTTCTCTTTTTCAAAGAAAGAACTGGACCCTTGACCAATGGTTGTCCAAAATCAGAAAAATTGGTTTTGACACAGACCCATGGTTCTCACAAAAATAGAGGATCAGTCAAAGAACCTATTCTGAAATGCTTTTTTTTGCCAGTTCACTGAAGAAACCCACCTGTTCCTTGAAATATTTTGGAAACCCTAAAGTGACAGTTATTTTATTCTGATGTTTTAAAGAAAAAAGTTGATTTCGAAAAATTTCATAAACTCAGGACCGAAGGTTATAACTCAACTCAAAAGTCAGAGAACCATCCAACACCAGTGCACACCCTTTTGCAAAAGCAGCACATAAGTAGCCCCCTCATCTCAATGCTCCTTCGAGTTTGAAGTCAGCCAAAGAAGTTGATTAGGGCAAGGTTAATTGCTGTAAACATATCCCAAGTCAGTAGTACACACTGTCAATAGAGAACCTTAACACCCAAATGCAGGTTTTAATCCCAGGGCTGTACACAGTCAAGAGAGAACATTAGCACCAGGGATACACAATTTTGAGTTGCTGACAAATGGCTTGATTGCAACAACCCGTACAGCTCACTTTGGTTTTCGTGAGAAACTCAAAATCACCATTCCAGATGTCCAAAGGAATTACAATCTGGGGAAAAGATTACAGATTCACCAAGGGGATGATGAACCCAGAGAGCCCTGTGAGAGACATGGGAAGCATGTGAATGTACTTCCCCGGCTCCTGCATGCACATATATGATTAGCGTACCAGATGCATTGTGTGTGATGCATGTGCTGGGGTACGTAGGATGGCTTGTGAATGCATGCTAAGCTCACGTTCTCTTGTAACAGCCACACCCCACCCCCCTCCCCCCCCACCATCTTTGGGATTTCCATGTGATACCTTCTATGCACTCCACCAACAGCCATCTTGTCCGTTACTCATAAATTCCACAGATTCCTTGCACATTGAATGCCCATCTCTCCAAACAGATCCATACCGAGCTGCATGAACAAACCATCATCATGTACATGTGCTTCTGTTTCTTATCATGCAATGATAAGATCATGTTGTTGAACCATATGGTGAAATCTGTGCTGACAATCTGTACAAAAATTACCCCCAAAATCTGTAAGAATTTCTTTGATTTCCCACATGAATATCAATCAATCAGTTTATTCAATTTTGCACCAATTCCATGTGCAAAGTGCAAACACACAAAGCATTCAAAACCTCCAAAACATAATTGACTACTCATGTGCGTAACTGGTTTTGATCTTACACATAGCACAGGTTATAATAGTATCATGAAGCAATGGTGCACATGATCAACAACAGATGATGCACGATCTGTTGCAGGAAGTCCATGATCATGTATGTCAAAAGATATGCTCATAGCAACAAAAAAAAAGACACATGCTCCTCCTGCCACACCCACACCCACCCGCAACTCTCATGTATAAATAGACTATGCACCCAAGTAGTTAGCCACACTGAATTCAGCTGAAGGAAGGCGGCAGTGATTGGCCAACTTCAGCTCTTTTCAGCTCCGCATTTCAGTGTAACTTGTAAGCCTCTCTCATCCTCCTCTCCTTCAGAATTGTCACAGTTACGCATCTCCATTGTCCACATTCAATTGCATCTTTATGCCCACACTTCGGTTGCATCTCCATCTCCCCACTTCAATCCATTTGGGTTCATGCCCTCTTCTTTCCAAGTTGTGAGTCTGTTTTGGCTGGCTGCTCCAACTCAATTGCTGTTCAGAATGCGGTTTTCCTTTCCCTGGTCTGCAATTTCTAGTTTGGACTTTCAAATCTGGAGTTCTGCGTGATGAATGTACCTTTCTGTCTGAGAAATTGTTCTGCTTGTGTGTGTTGATGACTGCAGTGATCAGGATCGAGTTTTGAGGCTTCTGAAATGAAGATGGGTGCTTCTTCTCCCTCAACGGTCCTTCTTCTTGCAATGGTAATTTTCCCCCAAATTCAGGCTGGTGACATTGCCAGAGAGGAAAGAATAGAAAACAACAAATGCTGAACAACATCAGTCTTTGCAACGAAATGTTACTGTTCAGAATTATTGCAGGCTTCAATAGTTTTTGATTATTTGAGATGAAGAAAAACTTGCATGTCTGTGTGTGTGTATATGGTGCAGCTCACTCTGGTAGGGAGCTTGGCGGAAGTGAATGCCACAAGCCGGACCGCAAGTTGGAAGAGCTTACAGCAGTCAAAGGATGTGGTGCCAGAGGTTGGCCTCAGGATCCCTTCCACTCTCTTGGACCACGCATCCCCACTGGACGCCACTACTGTCTCCCGCTTCGCAGCCAACATCCGCGAGGGCACGCTCTCACAACACAGCAACGAGTTTTGTGGAGCTGCCAAGCTGACTTGTGACGCCAACATGAAGGTCCTGGACCCAGTGCTGCGGGATCTGTCCCTGAGCAACCTGCAGCTTAACGCCGACTTGATGCAGAGGACCCAAGAGATGATTGCAGCTTCCAGGCCCATGTACTTCGGAGAGAAGGAGCTGACGGTGGGCAACCAGATCCATTTGCCCGCCAATCTCAACCGAGATATCTTCCCGACTATCTCCTTCTTGCCCAGCTCTCTTGCCCAGCTCATGCCTTTCAGCAGGTCAGATCTGATCAATCCATTGCAGCTTCAATCCGATGTTGCAAAATGGGTTGCAACATTCTTCATCTTCACATTCTTCCCATGCAATTTCTTCACTAGAAAACCCAGCATTATTGAACCACAAAAACTAAATGATATGTACGTGTATCTCTGTGCACGGCAGATTCAATCCCATGCAAAATGGATTGCAACACTGTTCATCTTCACATTCTTTACAACTAATTTCTTTACTAGAAATTCTGAACCCTAATCCTAAACTTAACCCTAAACAAAAAACCCTAAATCATATATATATGTGTGTGTCTTTGCATGGCAGGTTCAATGTCAAATTTTTGTGATTTAATTGGCATTGCCTAGGAAGGCAAGGATATTGTGTTTAGATTCATTATAGAGTATAGTAGCTTAAGGGATTTTGGCCACTAGGTAATAATAATAGGTCTATTTTTATATGAGGATTTTTGAAAAATGATATTTTGGCTTGTGTTGAAACTTGAGATTAGTTATAGAGTTATAAACTGAGGTTACTTATTGTCTTGAAGGATTTTGGTTTCTTTTAGAGGATTTTTTGAAGATTATATTATTGCATGGTGAAATATCTGAGTTTTCATAATTCTTCTTTTGCCTTAAGATACTTTTTAATGAAAATGGCAAGGCCACAGTGTGACACACCCCCTTGTTATTTATTTATTTATTTATTTATTTTTCAATGCAGAGCCAAGATGCCTGAGCTTTTGCAAATATTGGACATCCCAGAGAATTCCAACTTGGCAACCATGATGATGCGCACCATGTCTCAGTGCGAGGAATCTGATGTGCGTACAGGCTCGGCTGGCGGCCATAAGACATGTGTGACCTCATTGGAGGACATGAGACAATTTGTGTACACCAGTTTGAGCCCTGAGGACGTTTCCGACATCAGCCCCCTCGACCGCACCACCATTTCTTCAGGTTCACCCCCCCAACCCACTCTTTTCACCTAATGAACCAACACCTGGTTCCTGCCTATTTCGCAAACAAGTGGCTTGTCGCCATATTGGCTCTGTCCTTAAACTGACATCCATAAGGATGATTCATATTCAACATACTAAATTGGAAACACATGAAAATTCATTTTTGAACTTTTTTTCAAACCATTTAAAGGAAAACACATTTGAATTTTTTTGTTTAATAAGAACTCACAAAAGATTTCTTCATGAGAAATTATGAATGAAATATAAAAAATCGTTTATCTTAATTAAAAGATAAAGTAACTAATAATAAAATAATTATCAAGTGATAGTAATTAATTTTATTATGTCAACAAGAAATATAATATAATATAATATAATATTCCAGTTATAATGTTTTGTAATATATTGATTATTACATGTTAAGTATTAGATATAATGCCATTATAACACACATATATTTAATAATTATATATAAGCTTAATATAATATATAAATTAATCATAAATTATTATTATCTTTAAACATTAGAATAATTATTTGAATCATACAAAAAATTGTCCTTAGTGAGTTGCTTATCTTAGTGAATTGCTTCATGAATGACTCAAGTTGCACTGAAATTGAAATGGCTGGCATAAGGATATGGTGGCCTAGTTCATTTTCAAGTGAAATGGTGCGATTTCATGATGACATATGGTGACTTTTAAGGCCTTATAGTCAATTGGGTGGTCAAATTAAATCTCACTTTCGAAGCAGTGTTGGCAGAATCAGCTACCAAGAGCATGCTCCAGAGGATTAATAGCAAGTTCCATGTGTTAGAAGTCAGAGGGACTACAGGAACATCAGGTTCTCTCTGAACGGCCAATTCAGGCTGGCCAATCCAGCCACAACAGACGCCAATTCTACCCCCTAACTATTGACATTCTTTTTCTACCATGGGTCATGTGTGCAGATTTGAAGGATTCCCAGCTTGATTCATCATTGACCACAAATGCTGAGAAATGGACTCGGGTTGTGGAGAGCAAATCATACAACCAAGCAGTGATATGCCAGAAGCGCATGTTCCCATATGCTGTGTACCAGTGCGAAGACATGAAAATAAGTGGAACCGGGCCTCAAGCCACCATTTATAGCATCTCCATGGAGGAGATCAACAACAACAATGGCGAGGTTGCACCCAGCAGCAACTCCCCACGCATCAACCAAGTGGCCATTTGCGGTCACATTAACGATTTGGATTTGAAACTTGATGACATTGGCTCCAAACACGTTGAAGCTGGAGGATTCGACCGAACTTGCCATTGGGTTTCAGATGCTTTTATATGGGGCATTCGTGCAGCCATATGAAAATTTGGAAATCAATGAAACATAGTTGACAAAACCCATCATGTTACAACATTATGTTTCATATTACTATTCATAACCATAATCACGATCAACCAAGGATATGAATTATTAGGGCTAATGTTATGGCATCTAGTAGTTTGTAAAACTTTAATTCATTACTAGTTTCCTTGGGAGATTGATGACTCGGGCCTAACAAAATGTTGTTGACGACATCATTTGTTGTCAATTATGTGAGGCCAATTTACATAACCGTGGTTTGCTAGATGATCAAGTCCAAACCGTTGATAGATCATCTATTGCATTGGTCAATATGATGTTGTTAGTTACGAATGAGTATTTTACCAACCCAAAACCCCCCAAAAAAACTTATTAATGTGACATTACTTTCATGAATTGATGTAATTATTATATGATTTGTTGTCATCTCATTTACATCTGATTTTTATTAAAAAAATCATGCAAATACATTAGGGTCATGATCAGTGTTGGGCGGTTCTTTGATTTTGTTATAACCGTCAGTTTGGGTTTGTGAAAATTTGCAGAATAAAAAAACCTCAGTTACCAAGTTTTTGAAAATATGTTGAAGAGTCAACTGGTTTCGTGGAAGAACCAGTGACTAAGGGTAGGTTTTGAGACCGGCAGTTTGAATTGTGAGAATCATGGCTATGGGCAAAAACAGTTCTTCAATTTTGTGAGAACCTGCAAACCTTTGTCAAGGATCTGTATACCTGACACTTACCCACTGGTTCTTTCTTTGAAAAAGAGAGAACTGTCCAATACTAGTCATGATTCAGATTACATTTTAATTTCATTTTGGTAATTTAGGAATCCAAGTTACGTATATTTGAAAATATAACTAAGCATCAGAAATGTATTGATAATTTTGATAATATTTTTCTTTCTACAATTTGTTCCCTTTTAAAATTAGAAATATAACTTTTTTTGTGCACCAATTTTTTTTTTGTGAATTGAACAACACAAATATCTTATTTTTGTTAAAATATATTTTCCTAATTTGCTGTCACATTAGTAGTAATGTACCAAAGGTGCATTCACACCTAATGTTAAGTCAGTGTTGAGTGAAAATCTAGGTGGCATCTTAGGTGGCAGCCAATGTTAAATGGGTGATTGTTTAATATTAAGTGAATCTTAACATACAATCTTCATGGTAAACATGTTTAGGTCCTAAATGACTAGCTTGGTGTCAGGGGACTTAATACTAGAGCCCTTAACACCAAGTGTGAATGCACCTTAAGTGCATGATTTCTATCCTGGCTGGGTGGGTTTTCACTTTTCACTAAATGTTCACCAGTTCTTCCCTTGTCAGCAGGTTGACTGCCTTTCCATGTGCTCAAGGAGACATCCAGATTGTCTTATATCAACCTGTTCCTGCAATACACTCAAAAAGAAGCATCCACATTGTCTTCACACCACCTGTTTCTGCATAAAGTTCAAAATAAGACATCCACATTGTCTTCAAAATACAACATCTGTATTGTCTTCTATCGACCTGTTCCTACATACAGTCCAAAATAAAACATCCACATTATCTTCTATGGACCTGTTCCTGCATACGGTTTGAAATAAGACATCCACATGGTCCAAGGCCTCGTATCCATTGATGACATTCATGCAATTGGATTTTGTGATTCAGATTCAGATTTTGTGGTTCAGTCTTGTGATTCAAATTCAGAATTTTTGTTTCAGTCTTGTGAGGCTGGCCTGACAGTGACAGGGATCATAGATGGAGATAGATCCATACAAACTTCACATGTGGGTGGTTTACTGCCATTTCCATTGCATCTTGGAAATATCCCAATGACTAAATTTGCAATGAGTTCTCATTTTTTTGAAGACACAAAAAGCTCAACAGGCATTGGTGATTATATGCACTCAAGTGTCCACCATATATTAACCCAGACCAAAAACAATATTCCATCAAGTGAACTATCTGATTTGAGAATCCTTTACCTCTCTTTGTACATCTGCTAAAAAAATATTACCATAAAACATAGTGCTGGAGTTCTCACTGACAGCTGCAGTAAACTGCTGCAGATATGACACATCGTTGACCTACCTTTAGTGCACATATAATCACCAAACCAAAGCTCAAGTCTGCTGTCTTTGCTGCCAAAAATGTTTAGTGCACACCACTACACAACAACTAACTGAAAGACAGTCTTTGTGTGTTTGATGGCCTCCATGCACTCTCCAAGGGTGTGCAACAGCTGCACACATAATTAATCATTTCTCAATTCAGTCCCTAATTGCTGAAATATTTACAAGTTTACAGTGTATGCTGAAAGCCTCCCTTCTCACCAAGTAAAGTTTTGTGATTTTTCAACAGAAACAGTTGATAACCACCAGTTATCAGGATTCAAAGCTCAAACCTCTTCCCCAGCTGCCAATACTTCACCAAGAAATGAACACATGTGTCAAAAGCAATTCCATTAGATTTTATCATACCTGACTCAGATCCTCAATGTCATGAGAGACTGCAATCAATTGACAGAGCTCCTGCAACAAGAAGAAAGCATTACCCAGATGATCACACCAATACTTTCAATCCAACTCCTTACATATGGATAACAAGCTCTCCACCATAGGCTTAAGTCTGACAATTTGGAGGTGGACTAAGGTGCCTGTTACTGGTCACATGGAATGACAAGTTTCTAGAGAAGCATTTGTATCTTAAGGGACAAACCACACAAGTGCTAATTGATTTTTAGCATAACCAGTGGCTCACTGTCACTACATATGCAAAACTGCAACATGACCCAGATTTTGACATCACACAATTTGACTTAACAAGTGCCAAGGGGCAACCGTGAGACAGAGTCCTTGGAAGTAAAATCTGCAGTGTGATGTTCAATGGTCTGTTGTCTCTCTACAGCACTTTTGTTTGCCATGATACATGGTATTGGCTGATGATGCACCAATACTATTGTGGGAAGTCTTTTAAGTAGTACATCCACTGCCTTGATGGGTCCCAAACTGGCCCCAGTTTATCACAGATGTCAAACTAGTGGCAGATTGATCAGCCATTCATGGTGCAGTGTCCATCACTCTCAAGAAGATGAATGGAGAGATAAAAAGAAAGTTTAGAAAACCTCACCTAAACCTTCTGAAAGAGGGTTGACAGTGTATTTCACAGCACCAAACTTGGATCAACAGGCAAATTCACCTGCCAAAAGATTTTACATACTCCTCAACATCTTTGAATATGGAGCCAGTATTATACTGTATGCACCACAATTGCTTGTAAAAAAACCAAGAAAGTTAGTCTTGACACTGAGCATATACTATGTTACCATGTGTCTACTGGGCAGAAAGACATTCTTCATCTATGTATGAAGCAACTACCATTAAAATACATACACATCAAACAACATATATGCCAGACTCAAACAGGAAGATTACAAAAACAAAGCATCTCTTATGGCAACAAGATAGTGAAACTTCTTGGCTCCTTGATTCATTGGGCTTGCCACTTATGAACAACTACCTTGGGAAGTGTCAAGCCTTTTGATGTTTGTGAAAATGGAGCAGTGATATCATCTTGCACTCTATTGAGCACTTCATTTCCTGAAAAAAAATCCAGAACGCACTCCACAGTTGCAACTTCAGCACTGTAAGATTCCTGTTGTGATTGTAGAATTAGTTACAGTGAGTCAAGAATGGCAACCTTGAACACATACCCTGCATATGTTTGTAAACTTGTCACAAGTGGGAAAGTGCACATTTCTAGTTCAATTACCATAAGTTTTGAGGTGCACAGGCAAAAGCTCAGATTTAGGTCCTAGGGTAAGCAAATGAGCTAAGGTGCTTACCAACAAACATCTCCATCGATGCCAACCTCTTGGGACTCATCACTTCCACATCCTGATCTCTGTCCCACAGACTAGATATTCTCCTGTGGCTTCCACCATTCACCTTTCCCCCTGTAGATGTAGCATTGCCCAGAAGACTTATAGTAGGTGAACAGGCTGGGGCTGAAGAAGCAGAAGGAGGAGTTGGGGTGGAGGTTTCAGAGCTTGTCTTTGAGTCATTCACATGCTGGGCATTCAACTTCGACGCCAATTGCTCTTCTGTCAGGACTCACTGATCACATGCAACACAAAACATCTGCTTCTGTCTGCACAAGGATCAGAAATTGTCAGTGTCTGTTATAGGGGCAATCCAAATGTGCTCAAACTAGCTTACCTCCTAAACCTTAAACCCTAAACCCAAATCCTTCAACCACAATGTGATAGTTATCAGCAGGATCATTACATTCAATCAGTTGATAGTTACCATGTACTTGGTGTTATGAGAGATCTCAAGGACACCAACCTTGTGCCAATGGTCCAAACTAGGGTTTTAGGCACATGCTAGTCCCAACTTGTAGCAAGCATTCTTATCATCATAACCAGCAAAACTGAATAATTCTTCAAGCTAACAGTTCCACCACAATATCTAATTGCAATGAATTGTCGCAGACAGAGACAGTGAAGAATAACAAGCCTTACTGGTTTCGAACAAGAGGGGTAACACAAACAGGGCAATGATCCCCCAAAAGTGTCCAGCCCTGCAAAAGCTTGGAGGCAATGGAAGAGCTGTAATCATCTACTTTGGAGGCTCGGTTCAAGCTCTTGTTGACAAGTCATTGTCCTCCTCCTCCATGATCACTGACAAATTCTCACGGCTGAAATCCATGGAGTCATCCATAGCTTCAACAAATATCCAAACCTCTCAACTCCCTGATTTTTGACCTAGTTGCCATTGTCACATGCGCTTGGCAAATGCCTGCCGATTTTCCTTCTTTCCCTGAAGAAGATTGGATGGCACAGAATTAGAGTTCATTCTCCACATGGGGTTCTCTTTCCCTCTAAGAGAGAACCAAACCCTAGTTTTCCAGTTCTTGTCCTCAACAATCCCATCTTTACTGAAGCTTCTGATGATATGCTGGTCTGTTTCTGATCCGCTCCTTTCACTGAAACAGTTCTTACTGCTGCAGAAGAAGCTTAGATTGAAATAGCATCACATTCTTGGTTCCAGAAACTGGGATGGTGCATCGTAGAGTGAAGTACTGCACTTCTGCAAAGTATTGGACCTTGGTCCTGAGACTTCAAGAGAAGGATCGAAGATCGTCAGTCATGATCCGTGCTGCAATGCTGCCGACATGAAACCTGGAACCTGGACAACAGATGTATCTGTGAGAGGAGGATACAAAAGACATGCGACTGAAACAGCTGGAATGCAAGCCTCTGCTCTGGTGATAGCCAGGGTTTGCTACATTTACATCAAGAAGCAGCTCCTCTTCATCTGAGGTCGCAGTCTTTTTCGGTTCTATCTAACGGCCTCCAGGGGAAATACGCCACAAGGAGACTGCGAGGTTTCGCAGTCTTCAGAGCAGCCGGTAGTATGAACAACTTTGACATCCTGCAATAGCTATATTCAGAATCACATGTGAAGTAGCGTTGGCAAAATCAGCCGCCAAGAGCATGCTTCTGAGGATTAATGGCAAGTTCCATGTGTTAGAAGTCAGAGGAACTCCCTGAACATCAGATTCCCTCTGAACGGCCAATTCAGGCCGGAGAATGCAACCAAGCAGTGATATGCCAGAAGTGCATGTTACCTCATGCTGTGTACCCGTGCCAAGACATGAAACTAAGGGGAACCGGGCGTCAAGCCACAATTTATAGCATCTCCATGGAAGAGGTCGACAACAACAACACTGGGATATTAACTATTTGGATTTGGAACTTGATGATACCAGCTCCAAATATGTTCAAGCTGGAGAATTCGACCGAACTTGCCGATTGGCTCTGAGATGGCTTTATATGGGGCATTCCTGCTGCCGTAAAGCGCTGCAGATTTTTTTTCTTTGTTTTTTTGGTCCCTTTCTTGCCTGAAGATTTCTCTGACATCCTGTCAGCGAAACTTCCGTGGGCCAGAACGTACCCGTCAGCCTGGCGGGGAAACTACTACATGTCGGAAGTTACCCGGTTGGCTCTTATTTTAATTTGAAATTCATTTTTAGTTTTTAATTATTTATTAATTCTGTTTAATTAGTTGCAATCGTTTTAAGTTTAATTTTCTTTATTTCTTCCCATCTTATTTATATGATTGCAAAATCATTTCTTTACGTTTGTATTCTTTTCGTTTCTTTCTCAATTAAATTTTCAAATTTTTACTTTATGTTTCAGCCTCTTAAAATACTTTTCAATGGCAAACAACAAACTGACAAGGCACAACACAACGAAAAATCAGATTTCCTTTACTTATGAAAATGGTAAACCTACAAAATTAAACAAAAATCAAGATCACAAGATCAAAATTTTCAATCTACACTCCCTACATGCTGAAATCACATGAACAAAGGAAATTCATAAGAGGGAAGGCTGTGAATCAATTCTCTCCTTGTTGTTTGGATTCCACTCACCCATCAACATTTATGAAAACAAATCAAAGGTACTAACTCCAAGTAGAAATCATCCCAACCTCCCTTGATGAACAAACATAAAAAATGATGGAAAAACCCAAAACCCCATTGCCGCGCCCAACTCCTAACAATCCAAGTTTTAAAAACTTTGGGCATCCTCATGAAATCCAAAACATTTGCCTAAATTTTGCATCCTTTCCATAGATCCCCCCTAATCTTTTATTATACATGTGTTACAAAGCAAGGTACTTATGAAATCTATAAAAAGTATGAAGCATCTAGAATGAAGCAAAGTCATGGCTTGTCCCCTCTACTTGGTACTCTTAAGGTGGGTGGAGATTTAGGATCAACTACATTTGTAATGTTAATGGGGCCATTGTGGAAATGACTAAAAACATGCCCAGAAGTAATATTAACATTGATTGTTTCGAGAGGGCGACAAGGAAAAGTCACATCCAAGCAATCCTTGTACTTGGGCAATTCTTTCTCAAACATTTCATCTTATTATGCACCTTCAAAATCCATTTTAGATACAAATCCACCAATGCCAAACTTTGGAACTTGCACCACATTTTTTTTCAATCCTTAGAACCAACAATAGGAATGTGAAGAACTATTTTTTGCCAATCTGTAGAAGCAACAGGAACATTGTAACTAGAATAGGAATGTGAAGAACTATTTTTTGCCAATCTGTAGAAGCAACAGGAACATTGTAACTAGAATAGGAATGTGAAGAACTATTTTTTGCCAATCTGTAGAAGCAACAGGAACATTGTAACTAGAATAGGAATGTGAAGAACTATTGTTTGCCAATCTGTAGAAGCAACAGGAACATTGTAACTAGAAGAGGCAACCCCAATAAGGATGTTAAAAAGACCTCCAAAAACACTAAAAACACTAGCAATGATAGAATCATGAACCATGGGAATAATAGTAGGTCCCACTGCACCATTAGACACATTATTTTTTTCAACAAAATCAACATTAGCTTGCATACAAAATTAGAACATGAATGAAGAAAACAAACCAAAAACAATAAAACAAATACATAACATAGAAAATTTCATTTACTCCCAATTCACATACATTTGTTTTTTCATGAACAACCAGCCTTGTTAAAAGCCTTTTTAAAACACAATAAATAACCGCCTCTAAACTCACTAGAGATAATTTGTTGCATAACTTTATACTATGTAGGTGTTTTTCAATTTGATTATACTTACAAAACTAATAACCACAACTTTAGAAAAAACTTATACAAATTCAAGCAAGACAAACCAAAAATTTTTAAATGAATTTTAAAACAAGAAAAAGTTTACAAACTTACTTGCCATACTAAATAGGGTTCTTGTGGCCTATTACCTCCATACCATACTTTTGAGGTACAAGTGCTTCCTCCATACATGTAATTCCAACACCTTGGCCTATTTTGTTCAACAAATTTTTTTGGCATAAATCAAGGAAATTAAAGGTCAATGTGTTCACAGTGAGATGAAGTTGATTACAACAAATGGGAGTAGACATAAACTATACTTCATCAAAAGCCTTCCACTTAAGCTTAGGATGTAAAAACAAAAGATGTGGCCTTGGTTTATGAATTGACCAAATAGTCAAATGTCAACAAACAAGCTCCTTATAAATCTCAATCACATTAAACATGGGCAATCAACCACACATTGATATTCATCTACAAAACATTGAATTGTGTCTATCCTCCAATTTTTGGAAATGCCTTGACAAAACCTTAAAATGATGTTAGTAGGTAGAGACAACAAATTAAATTCATCAAAGTTCACAATATGGAGTTCAAAACACCCCCTTATAAAAAAAATTTGCATGTAAAAGTATGCAAGTCTCATGTTCAAGCTAGATGGGGAGGTAAATTGACACATTGATTACACCAAAATTTTGTGCTCCTCTTCAATAAATAACACATTTGATTTTTTAATAAATTTTCCAAGACTAACTGTTGAAAATCGTAATGTTGCTTCATCACCAAAAACTTTCACATGATGTTACTTTGCATCTATGAGGATGTTAAAGGGAACTGCATGTGCTTTACTTAATTCCACATGTGTTGTTGTTATTTCTACCTTATCAACCGTTTGATACTTCATAATAGAAATTGGATGTTACAAAAACAAAAATTAATGAACACACAAACAAAAAAATCTTATAAAACAAAAGAACTAATGAAAACATTAATTAAATAATGAAAAACCAAAAATCAAGAAGAAAAGACATTAGGTTTGGGTTTTTAATTCAAGTCCCACATCATAATAACTACAACATAAAAGGTTGTTCATGCCTTGTACAACCCACAAAACTTGAAAAAAATGCAAAAGAAAAAAACTATTTATGTGGGAAAACACGTTGTTGGACTTTTAAATAAAAAATCTGCAAAAGTTTTAAAAATAAAAAAACAATAGAAAACAAATGGAGACTTCTGGATAGTTTGAGTGTTTGGGGAAATGACCTAAACCCAAAACAAAGTTTCAAAAACAAATAGAACAATCAAATTCAAAACATGGGAAGGTAAAAGTTACTTGATTGGAAGATACAAGTTGTTATCCTTTACAAAAAATGAAAGCATATCCACCAAATCCTTAATAGAAAATTCATTTTCTAAAATATCAGCAATTGATCTTATTGTATCAAGATTGTAAAACTTTCCATTCATTAAACAAAATTTTCACCTAAGTTCAACATGCTTATTAAATCTTCCATCACCTTTATTAACATTTTCAACTTCCTTCTCATCAAGATCCACGAAAAGTGGCTTTTCAAAACATCCTTGATAGGAGATTTAAGGTTTGTCCCCTCCCTAGGTTCAGATCCAAAAACCATGAAATCACAAGTATTAAAAACAAGAATCAATTAATAATCAGAAGAATAAACACAAACATTAGCTATAAGAAACAACAAACAATAATGTGCACATGACGCACAAACATAAGTAGGACACAACAACAATTGCAGAAGGATGAATAAAAGGAAACAATGAAAAATATGAACTTGTGGGAATATAAAACTATTCAAAGTTTAAAGAGATGTTGAGATCAAAAAAATGACCAAACATGTTAGGATTACATTTGAATAGGTAAATGTAACTTAAAACATTCATAGACAATATCGTTGATGGAAAAAAAACCAATGAATATTTCATCATTTCCAGAACAATCAACAAAAATATCAAAACCATTTGTAGACCAAACTAAATTGTTAACACTAGAAGTAAAACCAAAAGAAAAGCTTATAGGAGGACCATTAAACATTGTAGAAAAATAAGAAAATTGAAATGAAATGAACTAAAGAATAAACAAAAAATTAAAGAAACTTGTAAACAACACAAACAAAACAAGAAAATTAAAATAGTGACACAAATTACATAAAAAAAAAAAAGTAACAATAACAACAAAAATAATGAAACATTTCAACAAAAGGTCATTGCTAGTAGCAATGGCATAAAGAAATCAATGATGTAAGAATAACCATAATGCATGAGTAGTTGTAATGCATAAGAAACTATGCTTTAATAAAAGCCATGGAGATTGTGATGAAATTCAAACACAACCGCGATAATGAACCAACAATAGTAAAACAACGAAATGCTAAGAATTATATCAATAAAGTGATAGTAACAATGTGATGGAGTGATATGAACTACATCAACATCAACAAACATAATCCATTGAAGTAACACTGAAATGAAAGAACATGATGAAGCATAAATAGTAGAAACTTGATTGCACAAAAAAAACATGATCAATGATGAACAAATGAAAAAACACAAGATCAACAACCAACAATGAAGCAATACTAGTTATAGTTTGGTGAAGCACAAATAATAACAACACACCAAAAAAACAATAACAAAACAATGAAGAAGTTGCCATAGCTTTTTATTTTTTGTGATCAAGTAACACAAAAATAATAATGAAACACAAACAATAGTAATCTAATTTCACAAAGAAAAGAAAAGATTGATTTAGGAATAAAGTAGCAACAATTGTAGATCAATGAATCAACACCACCAAAAATGCATTCAAACAAAAAAGAAAAAAAAGATTAACTTAATGATCTAGCAATAATTGCAACCAATTGAAGCAAGTGCAATGAAACAACACCACCAATAATGCGATGAAACTAAAATAACACCAACTTAGTTGCATGAAAAAGATGAACCAAGAATGAAGTAGTAATTGTAGCCTAATAAATTTAAACAACATTGTGGACGATCAAACAATACTGGTAATGTGATGAAACAACATTCACAATGGCACAACATAAAAAATCACAAATACTCAAATGAATCACGTAGGCAACTTATATTACTTCAAAACCTAACACATAGGCAACTTATATTACCTCAAAACTTAACATTGTCACAATGCAAGTCTAGTTTTGGCAAAAGCAACAAATGAAAATGATGGCATTGTTGCATCTGCTTTCAACAAAAAAAAAGTGAAATGCACAAACATTGTAGGATGAGGATTGAAAAAAATTAGATGATGTTTTACGTAGGTGAAGGTTCTACTACTAGGACCTTCTCCTATAAATATGAAAATTTGAAAATCAAACAAACATAGGTGAAAAAACCCATGACTTTACATTATGTTTCATATTACTATTCATAACCATAATCATGATCAACCAAGGATATGAATTATTTAGGGCTTACATTATGGCCTCTAGTAGTTTGTAAATATTTAATTCATAATTAGTTCCCTTGGGAGATTGACAACTTAGGCCTAACAAAATGTTGTTGATGACATCATGTTGTCAATTATGTGAAGCCAATTTACATAATTGTGGTTTGCTAGATGATCAATTTTGAATCATTGATAGATGATCCATTGCATTGGTCAATATGATGTTAGTTACAAATGAGTATTTTTACAACCCAAAACCCAAAAAAAAACTTATTAATGTGACATTACTTTAATGATTTGATGTAATTGTTATATGATTTGTTGTCATTTCATTTATATCTGATTTTTAAAAATAAATTATGCAAATACATTAGGGTCTTGATCAGTGTTGGGTGGTTCTTTGATTTTGTTATAACCTCCAATTTTGGGTTTGTGAAAGTTTGCAGAATCAAAGAACCGTATTTTGATACACCTAAAACATGGATTTTATATAAATCCATGGATTGTGAAAAATCCTTACTATTAGCAATTACTTTTTTTTTAATTACTTTTTAAAAAAATATCCTTTCATCTTTTTTTTAGTCACTCATCAAATGGCACTAAGTTTATGTTTGTAAATTGTATGTTTTCTTTGCCGCTTTAGAAAAATAAATTATTTATTTTTTTGTAAGGTCACCATAATAATTGCATAATTTGCAAGTCTAAATTGGCTCAGTTATCAAGTATTTGAAAAAATGTCAAATAGTCCACTGGTATCATGTAAGAACCGCTGGTTCAGGGCAGGTTTTTAGACCAGCAGTTTGAATTCTGAGAATCATAGCTATGGGTAAAAACAGTTGTTTCAATTTTGTGAGAACCCACAAGCCCTTGTCAAGGATCCATATAGGTAGCTGGCCCTTACCCACTGGTTCTTTCTTTGGAAAAAAGAGAACTGCCCAACACTTAGTCACAATTCAGATTACATTTTAAATTAATTTTGCTAAATTTAGGAATCCTATTTATGTATATTTGAAAATATAACCAAGCATCAGAAATTCATTGAGTGCCATTTAAGAATATAAAATGTTAAAAATTTACATAAATATAATTTTAGTTACATTGGAGAAGTTTCACAAATATCATCACATCAAAATAATTTTCTTTCAACCATTTGTTCCCTTTTTAAAAATAGAATTGTTTTTGTGCACAATTTTTTTTTGTGTGAATTGATTGACACCAATATCTTATTTTAAAAAAAAATATTTTCCTAATTTGCCTTCACATCAGAAGTAACTTACTAAGTACATGATTTCTATCCTGGGTGGGTTTTCACTTTTCACGAAGTGTCGCCGGTTCTTCCCGTTGTCAGCCGGTCGACTACGTTTCCATGTGCTCAAGGAGACCGGATTGTCCGGTTACCGTCTCTCTCGTTACGCCGGAATCGCCTCCGTCGCGAAGTGCATGAGAGAATCGCCTCCGTCGCAAAGGGCATGAGAATCGCCGCCAATCTTCCTCTCCGAAGAAAGATTGCGCTTGAATTTTTTTGATTGTTTTGAATTCCTGGAAGTGCCTGTTCGGCGAAAACTACATATGGCGTGGAGAACGCCGCTGCAGGTCGGGATGTCCCAGATCAGGCTGCTGAACCATCCAGGAGGACGGGGCCTAGTAGCACTGCTCACGAGGTCCGGTTATTATACCCGCAGAGCTTCTGGTGGTAGTAGTAGTCAGGTGCTGAACGAGGAGAAGAGAGCCGCGGCCGAGGCTGTGTACATCAAGGTACAATTTCATTCTCTTTCACAGCGTGCCTTGCCCGAGACTTCTTATGAACATCGATCGAGGTCCCCTGACTGACGATTTCATGCTAGAAGTACTGGTCGCCTTTTCCCTGTCTCGGCAGAACACAGGCAAGAGCATTGCGATCATTCTTTGCAGACGAACGCCAGGGTTTCAAGAGCATGTAGTTCCATTGCCTCCATTAACATAAAAGTCTTTGTTGGATGCTGTTTCTTGCAGAATCTGGAGGAGGAAAAGTTGGCCACGCTTTCGCAGAAGGTCCTGTACTAAACTTGACTCTGTAGGAATGGACTCACTTTAAGGATTGAATTAGATTCTTGCATATCATGTGCATGTACATTTTACAGGAGAATTGTAGACGACATTCAACCTGCAATCTTTAGATTTCAAATCAAGGAAATGTAAACCACGTTTGTTATAGCTAGGTGCCATGAGATACATCTCAAGAAAGACAGCACAGAGTTCAGAACAATTTGGTTGTTGCTTTTCCAATTTCAGGGTGGACTCCCGGATCTCAATAACAGCTATAGTATTGTATGGGGATGTTAATATCTGAGAGAATGCACTTTTCTTCCTCCCTGAACGATGCTGCCCAAGCCCTTCTAGGACTTATCTGAAGGCTGCTGAATAACCAAACATAATTCTGGTGTTTAGGAATTACTTTATGTCCAGTTTCAATTCCTTGAATTGTGCTTCTAAGTTGTGATCATGCAGGGGCTTACTTCTGAGGAGGCAAGAGCTAGACTGGCTTCTGTATCACCAACAGCATCTCTACAGGTAGCCAAAGCAGCAAAAGTGTCAACAGATACAGAGAAAAACATAGCTGTAGTTTCTGGGATCATTGCCATAATCTCAACAACATGTTTGTACCTCTTGAGCTCGGCTTCCTCCAAGAAAGATACTGATGATGAAGAGTACTAAGGTTAGGGTTTATGCACAAGTAGTCAACATTGTACATGTATGACCACATTGTGCATATGACCTCCACCTTCAAGTGTGCAACGTGGATTCAGAACTGCCAACCAGACTTCAGCATCTGCAACACACCAAAAACTGAAGGTACATCTCAATTGTGCAAGAAAAATTACAGATCTCTGGTGCAAGGTTGTAATTGATGTGGTACATGTATGACCACATTGTGCTTATGGTCCACCTTCAAGTGTGCAACATGGATTCACAGCTGGCAGGCAGAATTCAGCATCTGCAACACACCAAGAACTGAAGGTACATCTCAATTTGCAAGGGAAAATTCCAGATCTCTGGTGCAAGGTTGTAATCAAAGCTGTGCAGCTGAGTCTGTATCAAACTACAAATGAAGGATCTTAAGAATATTCCCTTTTGACTTGAGGAATTTTTTGGAGTTTTGTTAAGCTAGCTACCTTTTTACTTTGAAGCCTCCTCTATCAACCTGCTGCAAAAATGGATCTTCCAGTGATAATCACTTTGGGTATCCTTTTAAGTGGATTCTGCCAGTTGAGAGGTGATGGCAAAAGCAAGGTTCATCACATTAGATCTGTCTCACCACTCTCTCTCTCTCTCTTTCTCTCTCTCCACATGGCATAATCTCTCTCACAATGCTCCAAGCATTCTTTGATGTCATCTCCTTCAAATGTGGGTAACATTTGCACTTTTTTAAAAGGTTTTTTAGGGTTTTAAATTTCAAGTTTAGGGTCTTAAGGTTTTGGTGGTTGGGGGGTGAGTGAGTTTGAACAAAAACATCAAGAGATCAAGATGATCACCATCAAGAGGAGGGGAAGGGGGGGAGGATCTAAAATCATTAAAACAAAACCACCAAGAGGATGAAGATGATCACAATAAAAGGGAGGGGAATGGGGTCTTTTTAATCATCATGTAATAGAATTAGGAAGAGGTTCCAAATGTTCTTCTCATCCCTTTGTTTCACATTTCCAAGCATTATGACCTTATTATTTACCTTTCGTAAAAAGATAAGACCAAGAGGAAGACGACTAAAAAATGGAAGAGGATTTAACTCAAGAGGAAGAACATGATGTCACAAGAAGGAGGAACAAATGAATACCAAGAGGAAAAGTTTGCAACACAAAAGAACTTTGTTCTTAGTTTCGATGAAGTTCATGTGTTGTTCATGAACAAAATTTGGCACAAAATTGGTTTCATGTCACATTGAAACTTTGAGAGATTATCTCAATTTGGCATTTTCTAATTCCATGGCCCATTAAATGTTACAAACACGAAAATTATAAAGATGCATGATGAAAGGATAGGTTTAAATCTAAATCCAAAAACAAAACAAATGAATGAAAATAAGAGCATAAAAGTTAAAATCGAAAACACAAAATGCAAGATCACATTGCAAACAAAACTTTATTGCGATTAAATAAGAAAATATAATCATTAAAAAAAAAAAAACAAGGCTATAGTGTAAGATTGCAACTTAAACTGATGTTCAACATATTGAATGCAATGAGGATTCTACCTCCATCTATATCCCTTTGGGGATTTAACTCACGTAAATTTCCATGAAAGTTTTCACATGCCCATTAACAAAAGAACCTTTTTAAGAAACTTCTTAATTGTAAGTGAACTATCAATGACTTATGAACTATAAGTTGATTAGAAATGAATTAATAATGAACAAAGAGGGGGCTGGAAGTTAATTACAAGTTATCTATGAGTGACTTAGAAATTAATTACAAGTCATTTTAAAAATGAATTATGAGTTAACCATAAATAGAATGCAAATTATTTACGGATGAATTATGAATGGACTATGAAATTATGGATGAAAATCTATGTAGATGTATTTTGTTCATCATGTGATCATGTTTGATGTTGACATATGTGACATTAAAAGCTTTCATAACCTTTTAGTTGGGTATTTATACAGTCAACATGTGTTTAGAGCAAACAAAGCCTTGTGTTTGAATGATTTTACAAAAAAATATATAGGGTTATTTAAGACACACTAACAGTGCTAAGTGCTTTTACTTGAAGAAAAAAAGGAGTTCAAAATGTTATTTATGAATTTTAATGTAATTTAAAAAACTTGTTGTTCATGACAACTTTTCATTTGACATAATCAAGAAACATAATAATGATGGGGTTTTTTTGGGTTCAAATAGTTTTCAATTTTTATAATGCTGGTTGGTTTAAAGTATTTAAATTAGTATTTGGTCAATTATTTGTTATGTCTTGGAATATTAGCCCCTACGTTTAGAATGTTGTTGCAAAACAATTCATATTTAGACCATGTAATCAATCTCTTGGTGAAAAAAAAACTTGGATTTGGACCAAGCTAATGTCCCTTTTCAATTAAGTTTAAAGTTTTTAGGTATATAAATACAAGTTTTTAAAAAGACCAATAGTCAGATCATGCTTTTTAGTCAATTTATCCATTTTAATTGGTTGTACATAATAATTAATACACATTTTTCAATCTTTGGAGATTGGTAGTTCTTGCACAAAACTAAAAACACAAATTATTTTTTGTTTTAGTTGGGTAAAATGTATATGGAATCAAACTTGTTATTAAATTGGATTGAGTTTCAAAATTTTGAAAAATCCTCAAATCTAAAAGGTCTTATAAACTCAAAAAATTATTCTCAGAATTGCACTACAGGTTCCATCTAATAGAAGAAAACAAAAAACTGAAGTTTTGAATAATAAGTTTTTTGAAATCAAGAATTGGACAACATTGGAAGTTTTCACAAGAATAACATCTTTTAGCAGTCAACCTAACCAACTCATCTATTTTAGACGAAAAAAGGTTCAACTTGCACATGGTAATCAATAATTTGTGTTCTTCCAATCATTTATAAATTTAAATTTAAAAAACCTACACGTAACTTCTCATGATGATATGGGTGAATCATGATGATGAAGGTAGTGCAAGTGTTTTTTTTCAAAATTTTGCAACAAAATGCCCCAAAATAACCTTTAAAAAAAAATTTAATCTATTTTTCCTCATCTGATGAAACTTTGCCCACAAAACAAAGATTGGTTCCACACACACACATACACAAGAGAGAAAGTGGTGAACTGTAGTAAAGGTGTGAAAAAGAATAATCATCTTTTTGAATGCTTAAGAATACTCAGGGAATTTGAGTTTGAAATATTGATGGAGGATTTTGTTGTGAGATATAAGACAAGAAATGAGGTAAAAACACCCACACCATCGTAATAAGCATATTGAGTAAATAAGACCTTTCATCGGTTTACACTCATTCTCCTTTAAAGACAAGAGGACTCAAAATTCCAATTCAATTCCAATTCAATTAGTTCTGAAATTGTAAAGAATTGTGATAGAGTACCATGCACACTCCCAGTAGTCTCCATTCTGAATGTTGGGTGCAACACCTCAAATTCTCAAAAGAGGGCCTTTAGTATGGTCAAACCCAGGATTCTGAAACCAAAGCTTCATGTGCCCAAAACACTCACAAAGTGGGCTAGATTTGAAAATATTTGAAATGGGTTAAATTGTAATTTTAAGCCTTAACTGACATCTGACCAATACAGTCCCCAACATGTTTAAAATCATGCAAAATATCAAAATTTTGAAAATTTTACTCCGTGAAATTGTGAAGGACTTCCAGCTGAATATTTCGATAAAAAAATGGATGAAAAATGAAAAATTGTTGGTGTTGAAAGTTTAAAATGTTTACTTTCAACCACCCTTCACAATTGTTGTTGCTGCTGCAGTAGGGTTTGCGGTCCAGTCTCAATTGATTCACTTGGAGTCAGTAGGTAGACCATCATCCATCTTGGTACAATAGTACAAATCTCAAAATATATTTAAAATTGTTCCTAAATGTTTCAAATATCCTATGCTTAGACTAAATCACGATCTATGAGTTCAATTCTAACAAATTTTTCGAGCTCTTAATGGCCACGAAAGAGGCCTGACTTTGGAAATGGTGAAAGGTATGTCACCAACCATGGGTGCTGGTTCACACTGGCCTAGCAAGCACACACACCTGCTCCCCCGGGTAAATAGGGGTCAGTGCTCACCAACCTTTACTCCATTGAATCCACAACAACCATCATCATCATGCTCCCATCATTAACTGCCCCACATTGCATCAACAAGGCACTTCAATTAATCAAACTAGAGTACACAACACACAACACCCAGAAAATGGGGCTGGCAAGAGGATACAAACCAGGATGGTTAGATTTGCCATCTCAAAAAGCTTACCATTGTCCCCACTATTTCAGTGGTGGTCACCTAAATGTTGGGGCTTTCATGTGATTTTCTGAGTTTGCTGACACACTCTTTTAGTTAGGACCAGTTCACCCAAGGCCTCTTTTAGTGTGATTCCCACCTACCAGAATAGTGGGCTTTGAACAGCCCACCAACCTGACAAATGCCAGTCAAAGGGCATTAACACTTTTGCTACACCATTTGCCATGTTCCAGGCTTCTTTTTTGCAACTTTTCACAACCAGTTTGAGAAACCAAAAATCAAATTACACCTCACCAAGCAGAATGTGCCTCTAATGCAACTTCAGTTTCCTGAAAGATGTGTCCATACGCGGAAGGTGATAGTGCACTAAAAGGTAATAGTGCACTAAAAAACTTTTAGGTATTTTACCTATGACGGGGAAAGCATGTCACTGTAGGCATGCCACCTTTCTCGGGCCTCGACACTCAGGCTACCACCCTCAGGGACATGCATTTCCCTTATAGGTTCCCTTTTACATTCACTTTCTTGAGCAATGAGTGAGGCCTCTTAGATAGACATCTTGGGAATTGTTAAATTTGGACTTAGAGAATCTGACCTAGTGTAAAAGATGAATATCTATAATGTTTAGAAGCAACTCAAGAAAAGTAAAGTTTTTGGTTGTTATCATGGTACCATTGTATGTGTGGTTCACTCAAAGCATAAATGAGGTAAGGACCAAATTCTTTTGGTATTATTGCAATTTAGGAAAGGTATTTTTCAAATACAAAAACTCTTATGTAGAGTGACTTGTGAGCTTCATGGAATTTGGAAACTCATGTTGTGACATAAAGTTGAAGAATATCGATTGGAGGGCAATGTTCAAAGTATGATGCAACATAAGAAATTGACACGTTTTTGGTTTGCATTTAATTCAAACCTTTCCTTCTTCTTTGATTATTTGATGTGCTTTGGTGTTCACATTTATGTGTGAAAGGTCATAGTTTTGTCAACTTGCCATGAAAAAGGCATTTGCTAAAACTGCTCATCAAAGTGAGATGCAAAATTTGTAGGGCAAAGGCCCTAAGATGTGGGGCATTCTCAAAATAAGGGGCCTAGGATGAGGCGATAGTCAAGTCCAGCTCCACACTTTGTGAATGTCCCTCACCCATGGGCTTTATTTATTGTAAAGCATATTTTTTCATCCAGGAGCAAGGAGGGCATTTCGTTTTTCATAATGCCCCCTCCTGTTTCGCCTTTGTTTCTCCACTCAATTTCTTGCAGGTCATTATGTCTGGTGAAGCCCTGGTGGGTCAAGGGCATTACCAAAATTGGGCCTACACTTGGCTATCACCTCGTGCACCCTTATTTTGATAATGCCCTTGACCTAGGGCTTTACCCTAAACCCACTAAATTGTCACAAAAGGAGGAAGAATAAAAATGCACGTAAACCCTAAACCTGTCAAAATACATAATTGGTCATGACTAGTATTCTTTTTTTGGCGAGCTGGTGCAAAATTTCACACAATTTTACATCAGAAGAATATTAAGTTCCAGATGCCTAAAAGATTTTCCAATAAATGGATCACACCTCACTGAAAGGTCATGGAGACTTGTTGGAAAAATCTTTGAAAACTGACGGTTTAGAATTCTTTGAGAATCGCTAACCCTGAAAATCATCTAACTAGATTTTTTTGAATTCTGAAAATTGGGGCGATACTCAAAATATAAATATAAGTGTAAAAAAACCCAGACGGCTTTTAGAACCTGCCCCAAACACTGAAACCAATGATTCTCACAAAAAAAATGAAAAATCACCCAACACTACTCTTGACTAACAAAAAGAACAAAACATGTGGGAACAACCCATGAACCCATTAATAGAAGGAACAAAATACAATCTACTAGGTGTACCTGGATAACAATTCTAATATAATTTACCTATTTTCAAACTTGATTTTTTCATTATTATTTTGAACTAGTAAATTCACATAAATAGGGCTTCCTTTTGACTTGACTTGAAATAAAAACCTTGTAAATAAAAATCAAGGATGGGAACCCTTCTATCAAAAGTACAATGCAAATGAGAACACAAATTGACACAACCCAAAGGAAAAAAAAAGGCAACAATCAACAAAAATTAGGTAAAGACCTATGCAAAAAGGACTCATGACAATGAAATGATAATCAATAATAACAAAGAAGATCTAAAATGAAAAAGTTGTCATCTATCACAAAGCAATTAATGACAGAGGTGCATTAATTATTATGTGTGAAAGAAATGAAGAACCCTGACCAAGTGCAATAGTTCGTTGAAAAATCGATATGGCTTGCCCACGTTGCATGGTTATGGATACGTGTTGCAATAGTAAAAAATAAGCATAAAAGGGATTAAAAAAGACCATTGATGATGCACGATAATGATCTGTAGACAAGTTGTTAAAAATAAATCAAAATGAGAATGAAAACATCCATACATCTTTAACAAGGTGAATGAAATCATTGTCTGGTGTTCGCTCAATGCATGATCATGTATTTTCTTAAATAGCCATCATCGTTATTGTGTTATTGTCGTCAATGTTCGATGCACCATATATGTGCGAGTTGGGTCAACAATGACGATGTCCATCAAAGTTTAGAAACCATCTCATGTGATAAAGATATCCATTCATCATCGGATGTGATGAGGAAAACAATGAGAGACCTCCCTTTGAAGATGTGTTCCACTTTCCAAAGCAACAGTTGCAATAGTATTTCAAGGTGTAATATGAATTACTGTACTCTCGCTTCTGCAAGGGCATCAAAACAAATGGGTACTTAAACCTTCAATGGTATGACCACATTGACATCGTGAAAGATGGGTAATCATAGGATGTGACAAGCCAAGATGGGTATATAGTGTTGTAATGAAATGGGTTAAAAATAAACAAAATGTAGCTATGAGAGGACAAATTAATAACCAAACATCTACCCTTAGACCCGCACATGAACAAAGACATGCTCATATGATATTAAAATGTTTACTAGAAGCAAAGCAAATTCTTATTTGTGTAGGTGATCCACCAAAGAAGCTTGCAACTAGAAATAAGACTAAACTACTAGGCTCTCAAAAGATGGGACCTAAAAACAAACAACTTGAGACAATCGAACTTGGATATCTTCTAGTGTCATTTGGATCACGATAGTGCCAATCTCAACATATATTATTGCATCCAGAATAATAAAGTGATCATCTTGCTGAAAACAAATGACAAGCAGTTTCATAGCTAAACTTGACTAGAGGTTTTATTAAGTTAATTGCCAGGTTTCAACCAATCCAGCTTGCCGTGTGCCTTTCATTTTGAGAACACCCCAAACATTTGTGTCGGACAGATTACAACTAATAAAGTGCCCTCCAAACACATTGAAACAAATTCTCTGGGTGCTTCCCAAGGACAGGGGTGTTGCCAGAATCTGGAGATTAACGTATGGAAAAGGGACACCGGGCTCGACAATCCACATGACACAAGGGCAGTGGCCGCTGTCCATTTTCCAGAAGTTAATCGTCAGGTTCTGGTAACATCCCTGTCCTCATGCCTTACCCACGAAAAAAGCACCTACAGAACTGTTTTCAAGTGTAATGTGTCCTCCGCAAAATCTGGGCCCTTTTGAAAATTCTTGTAACACCCGTGTCCAAGCGCATTACAGCACTAAATGACTGAGTCAGGATGCTTTGGTAAACTATAACGCCAACGAAACGATTCTGAAAAGAGAAAGAGCGGGGGTACCTTACCAAACATCAAAGCCCAGCCTGAAGCGGAAGATACACTCCCATTTTTGGCCCGCAAATTATGCTATTTCAGGCACTGTGAGGCCACACTGCGGAAATCCTGACAGGACACTATTTCAAAGTACCTAATAGATTTCATAAAGTCATTACCAGGTTGTCCTATGACCTTGAAGAGCTAGTAAAACCCATTTTTAAAGATTTTTTGATAGCTTCCAGCTAGCTTACAGAGTCCCAGCCTCATGAGAAGAAGGTACATCAAATTGCAGAAAGGTAGTCACTAAATAGAAACTTATGATATAATAGTAACCTTAACTTTGTACGCCTGGTAATTGGCTTTAGAGAATCTTGAGCAATTTTCATTGGCCATGGAATGATCCCACCTCCAAGTACATCCAAGTTTAGCTATTCCAACCGCACCCCATCAGTCTAAAACTAGGACTGCAAATAAGTGCGAGACTACTAATAGCAACCCACCTGGACCAATCAAACTAGCTAGCCCATCAACAACAGCAGTTGTTAGGGTTTGCAGCGCCTTCTACCAGCCTCAAAAACCTGTCATAAATACAGGGCCAAAATTATTTTGTTGAGCCAAACTGGCATGGCTTGACATATGGTTGGGAAAGTGTTAATTAGGTCAAGGGATTTGAATGAAGTCCTGTCACATTCTTTTTTTACCATTTCTGCCCTTGACCCATTCAATATTTTCTCTAAAAATTTGGGTGATGCCTACACACACATTTGGGACCCATAAGTTGTAATATTATGTGTACGTAAACAACTCCCTTTTGATTTCTATGTGTATTTTGAGGGATCTCCTCAAGCAAAAGAACCCTAGGGTGTTATGAAGGGTTGCTCCCCATTTTTATACGTTCCCATGTTCCAATGCAAACATTTCTTTTCTACAAAACGGGGATAGAAGTGAGGAAATCAAAAGCGAGTTGTTCATGTGAGGGGAGGTTCCTGTACTCGTGCATTCTTCTGAGGTTCAAGAGGATTAAATGGCGTTTGGACTTGTGGTACAAAAGTTCTTGAATGATTTCTTAGCTGCAAATTAAATTAAATTGTAGCTGAAAATTTCAGAGGAATTGGAATCTGCCTTTGGGTGTTGTTGGAAAGATCTTGAGGAGCAGGATTTAATGGAATTTATTTGGTAAGATTTGGATTCAGAATGTGGGAGATATTGATTTTTAAGTGATTTCTGCTGCTGAAAATTCAAATAAATTCCAAAAAACCAGGTTTATTTGGAAGGAAAAATCAGTTGAGGACGTGGTAACACTTGGGCCAATGGCACGGGCCAAACTAGTTTCCTTGAAAGGAGAAATAGGAGTTTGGCTCCTTTTCTCTTTTTTTCCACTTTTGTAAAGTAGGTGGACTGGCGATCCTCTAGAAGAGGAATGAGCGGAATTTGGCTCCAGGTCACACAGGAAAGTGGGTAGAATCCTGCTTTGCTTTGGCAACCTCCAGGAACTCATTGTCTAAATATGACGACTTTTGCACCATTTTTTCCCAAAGAACCCCTTTGTATACCCCAGTCCAAAATATTGTCCCAAAAAAAACTCTGAGGGAGATGGTATGGAATCCAACTTGCAATACCACAAGATAAATTCCTTACATTCATCATCTGTATATAATGTTAATGCCAACTAGAAGTTAGTGTGAATTTTGAGACTCCATTTAAGAAGGGCAAAAGGCCCATTGATGGATGCTTATTTTGGGAACACTATGTTCCAAGTGCATTACCATGCATAAAGCTCCCACAGAATTTTTTTATTTTCATTTTTCCTGTGATACCCAACAGATACCCATCATGTCAAAGGGATATAAAAATGAAGAAAAGAGGCTAGCATTTTAAAAAATATGTGATATGGGACCACCTGGCAGAATTGGCCACCAAGGGCCTATTCCTGTTTTTATTTTAAAAGACAAGCAAGAAAGATCTATGAATCCTGATTATTGTAGGGAAGTTATTGAATTGGTATGTATGACAATTCAAATATTAAATTGGTAGTCTTGACTATTTTCATGGGTAAGAATTGTCAATTTCGATTCCAATCAATTTGAACTCAACTAGAATAGCATGTGATTTTTGGAATCAAATACAAAACTAGAATTAGAAATGAGATAAGTGTTTTTGCAAAGAAAAGAAATGGGAACCAAGGCTTGATTAGAGCCTAATTAATAGTTGAAAACTAATTATGGTGTGGGTTAGTAAAAATTTAATTGGGTTTGATTTTTAAATCAACATCAAAATTTATTTATTAAATAATTGAATTACATAAACTTATAAGATGAAAGCACATAACAACAACCCCCTTTGGGACACATTTGGGTTTAGTATTATAGTATGTATAATATAATTATTTCAAAAGCATGGTACATTTAATTTTGGGTATCAACTTTGGTTTTTGGCCTTTACAACAATTATTTTTACAAAATTAATGTTGTGTAGTGTTATTTGAGAAATAATAATAAATTTCATTATCTATATTGAAAAATCCATGAGTATATTTATAATATACATTGGTATAATAGGCTATAGTCTTGTTTTGACTACACTAACTTTAGGGCTTCATTAGTCATTAAAATATTCAATTTTAATGAAATTAAAAAAATGGCTCATCTAGCTATGTTTGTCATTTTCAATGTGGATGTGATTTTAAATCAAAATTTCAATTTATCACACATTTATCGCATCTTTGTTGAAAAAACTTATTTTCTGAGATGAAAATTTTCAAATTAGTCACATGGTGTCCAAATATGGTTCATATTATGTGAAATGACATGGTTCAATATACTTTCAATTTTCAAAAATACTATAAATCATTTAAATTATTTTTGGAAAATATTTGTGTTTTTGAATACATAAGTACATTACATTCATTTCCACATCATTGCATGCTTCACCTTTAACAAATTTGGTACCATCACATGTTTTGAATTTTAAATTAGAAAACTTGTCATCTTCATAACCCCAAGTTGCAAAGCCATCAAAGCCCTCCTATCCAGATGCCATATGGAAAGATTGCAACCTAAATCACCTTGTTAAGATAGATGTGGTTAACCACACAACATCAAGAAAACCAAAAAAAGTTTAGCATCCCCAAGACTAGATATCACATAGGTATTATCGTAGTACTTTTTTAGGTTCAGCAAAAATTATATATATATATTTTTTAATGCCAAAATTTTAGAAAAGTAAGGTCCTTTCTTATTGAAAATGTTAAAAATTATTGTTTATTGAAGCCAAAATTTCATAGGATTCTTGAGCTATTTAAAAAAAATCTCCTTTACCATTAATCATCCCTAATGGTCCAGGGTCCAATGAAATAGAGCAGTACTATTGGCTAAGCAACATAAATTGAACCCATGGCCTTTAGATGAAAGTCCAAAAGACCAAAACATGGCAAATTGAGGCTAAACCTACATGGCACCATTTTAGAGGGAAAAATCATTGGATTTGGACCCAAAATCTCAAAGGAGAGCTCACAATTTGGAAAACCAAGATGCAAGCCAAGGTCCAAGGCAAGGTTCAACAGAAGTATTCAAGGATTCAATTTGCTCCAAATGAGTCCTAATTGGTTCTTAGGGATTTGGACCCTGGACCTTATTTAAAGTGGGCCTTAGTTTATAACAAACTAAAGTTGAGGATTTGTATGGGTAGGGAGGCTAACATGAATTTAAATAAATCAATTATTTTTTAAGTACCAACTTGCCAAGCCTTTTGAAAAAGTTCAACTTGCTTAGGTATGGAACCTAAATTTTGTATTCTTCAAAGGTTTAATTTTGATCATGGCTGTAGCAAAAGGCTAGTTTCACACTCGGATCCCAATTCCAATTCTAAACCCTAAAACCTTGTTGGGCAAGAATTGGGCTTTCACCAAAAGGATGCCAATTCAAATCCAAGTCATAGAAACCAGACACTCCAAACAGAGGGAACCTTCCAACACTAGTTTTCTCTGATTCTAAAAGATTCCCAAAACTGGAGCGGACGGTTCTTTGGAAATTCATATACCCGCGCACAACACGGGTGAGGTCTTCCTGAGACCTGACCCCACAGAAAAAGGTTTCAAACGAAAACAGTGAAGAAATAAATACCTGGTTATCAACTAAGTTAACCGTGGTTCAGTTCACGCTTGTTCTTGGACACCCGTTTCACTTCAGTTTCGACGAAGATGTGACGAGCGCTTCGCTATGGCTGATGTCCGCTCCGAAGCTTCTTCCGCTCGATCCGGCCCTCGTCGTCTTCGCTATGGTTGATGTCCGCTCCGAAGCTTCTTCCGCTCAATCCGGCCCTCGTCGTCTTCGCTATGGTTGATGTCCGCTCCGAAGCTTCTTCCGCTCGCTCCGGCCCTCGTCGTCTTCCTGTGACCTCCCTCGCTCGCTAGCTAGCTATAGCTGTTTTCCCCCTTGTTCTGGAGCATTAGAAGTCTCCGCCAGCTAGCGGAGTTGATGCTGTGAGTAAAATATCCTCTCTCTCACCTCTTCTTTTTAGTCTCGCTTTGGTGCAGTTTTTGTGTAATTGCCCATGTTATTTTTGGAGCTTTGCTTTCCTTCATTTTCACACACATCAACTTCTCTGTTTCTCTCTTTGCGTTGTTCAGCTTCCCTGGCTGGCTTGCTGGCTGGCTGGCTGGCTAGCTGTCCGTAGCTGTCCTGTTTTCTCTTTCTCTTTCGTTGTCTTTCTTTCGGTTTCGCACTTCCTGTAAGGACCTGCTCTGATTTTAGCTAGGCAAGTGTTTTTGGCACTTGTTCTGACTGAGCACGGGGGAGACGATGATGATGAGGAGGTGTCCAGTCTAGAACTCTGACATGGTTCTGCTTTCTGCTCATTTGGCTTCCCCGTTTGTGTGCAATCGTAGGAAGTGTTATATTGATGTTTCCGGTTTGACTCTCTCCGAACTGTTCCAAGAGGTTTTTAGCTGTTTGTTGTCATCGTGCTTCTGTTACATCTGCCGTTTGCGATTTTAAGCTCCGTTGCATCGTTGTCGTTGGGTGCTCTGGCGTGATTCAGCCCCCGACTTCCTTCAAGGTGTGTTGTTCGGCCGATCATTCGAGAACTTGAGGTCTGATCTCGAAGTATGTTTTTTCTACTTGATTCTGAAAATAGCTATCGCAGGATGTCAAAGTTGTTCATACTACCGGCTGCTCTGAAGAATGCGAAACTTCGCAGTCTCCTTGTGGTGTATGTCCCCTGGAGGCCGTTAGATAGAACCGAAAAAGACTGCGACCTCAGATGAGGAGGAGCTGCTGCTTGATGTAAATGTAGCAAACCCTGGCTATCACCAGAGCAGAGGCTTGCACTCCAGCTGTTTCAGTTGCATGTCTTTTGTATCCTCGTCTGACAGATACATCTGTTGTCCAGGTTGCAGGTTTCAGGTCGGCAGCATGGCAGCACAAATCGTGACTGACGATCTTCGATCCTTCTCGTGATGTCTCAGGACGAAGGTCCAATACATTGCAGACGTTTAGTACTTCACTCTACGCTGCACGATCCACAGTTTCTGGAACCAAGAATGTGATGGTATTTCAATAGGTTTTTTAATCTAAGCTTCTTCCACAGCAGTAATAACTGTTTCAGTGAGAGGAGTGGATCAGAAACCGACGAGCATATCATCAGAAACTCCAGTAAAGATGGCACTCAACAAGGAGAAGGAAGTGGGGGGCACAGGTGACAGGAATGAGACCGGCCCTACATTGAAGATCAGAATCATGCCCGACTTTCTTCAGTCTGTGAATCTCAAGTATGTGAAGCTGGGGTATCACTATGTGATATCACATGGTTTGTTTCTGCTCATGATTCCTTTGATGCTAGCTATGGCAGCTGAGATTGGAAGAGTTGGGCAGAAGGACATTTCTCAGCTATGGGAGCATTTGCAGTTCAATCTTGTGAGCATCTTAGTTTGTTCAGGAGCATTGGTTTTTGTTGGAACTCTTTACTTCATGTCCAGACCTCGGCCAGTGTATCTTGTGGACTTTGCTTGCTACAAGCCTGAAGATGAGAGAAAGATGTCGATGGAAAAGTTCATGGACACAACTGAACGGGCAGGTGTCTTTGACAAGAGAAATGTGGAGTTTCAGAAAAAGATCCTGGAACGGTGTGGTTTGGGGGATGAAACATACCTCCCACCAGCTATCCAAAGTCAACCTCCCAATCCCTGCATGAAAGAAGCTCGGCTGGAAGCTGAAATGGTGATGTACGGGGCGTTGGATGAGCTCTTTCTCAAGACTGGAGTGAAACCAAAGGATATTGGAATCCTGGTGGTGAATTGCAGCTTATTCAGTCCTACTCCTTCCCTTTCGAGTATGATTGTCAACCACTACAAGATGAGGGGGAACGTTGTGAGCCTCAATCTTGGAGGTATGGGTTGCAGTGCAGGTGTCATAGCCATCAATCTTGCCAAGGATTTACTTCAAGTATATCGAAACTCATATGCAATTGTTGTTTCCATGGAGAATATCACTCTGAACTGGTACCTAGGAAATGACCGATCAAAGCTTGTGTCAAACTGCATTTTCCGGATGGGGGGTGCTGCTATCCTCCTTTCGAACAAGAGGAGTGAGAGGAGAAGGGCAAAGTATGAGCTTGTGCATGTTGTCAGAACTCACAAGGGAGCCGATGAGAAGTGCTTCAGATGCATATTCCAAGAAGAAGATGAAAACAGAAGGCTTGGAGTTTCACTCTCAAGAGATCTCATGGGTGTAGCTGGTGATGCACTGAAAGCAAACATCACCACTCTTGGCCCTCTTGTGCTTCCACTCTCTGAGCAGATACTTTTTTTTGCAACTCTTGTTGGCCGCAAGGTCTTCAACATGAAGATCAAGCCATACATACCAGATTTCAAGCTTGCATTTAACCATTTCTGCATCCATGCAGGAGGCAGAGCTGTGCTAGATGAGGTTGAGAAAAATTTGCAGCTCACTGAATGGCACATGGAACCCTCACGGATGACACTATACAGATTTGGCAACACTTCCAGCAGCTCCCCTTGGTACGAGCTGGCCTACACAGAGGCCAAAGGCAGAGTGAAGCGGGGTGACAGAGTCTGGCAAATTGCTTTTGGTTCAGGTTTCAAGTGTAATAGTGCTGTCTGGCGAGCTCTCCGCACTGTGAAGCCACCTAGCCTTAACCCCTGGACAGACTGCATTGATCAGTTGCCTGTGAAGGTGCCCACCTTCAGGAACCTCTGAATTTTTTCTCTCAGTCATCATCTTCCAGCATTCCTCACATTCCAATAATTCATTTTAGACATTGTAACTCTTGTTCTGTTTTACTGAATAGGTTGTTTTTCATCTCCTATTTGTGATTTGGAAGAAGCCCACCACCCGAGTTTCAGTTTTCTGGAGGTAGGGTTGAGATGCAGCTCTGACTGACTTTGGCAGGGTGTGGAAGAGTAGGAATGCTAGAGCATTCATGTTCTCAAGGCTGAAAAGTTCCTTGAAAACATGAAAGATATCTGTCAAAACCTTGCCCTGAAAAATTTGTATTTTTGAATCACAATCTCTTCTCTTGTGATCTGGTGTGAAATTTGTGGAATATTTTAGATATATTTTTTTGTGGAGTAGGCCTGAATGTTGCCAAAGGAGGCATACACAGGCTTACTGCTTCGCATACCACACAATGTAATGCAATCAATTCATGCAATTTTCTTTGTATGATTGTAGCATTGATATGCATGTGAATGTAATGTCAGTTGGGGTTCCTTAGTTTTCATTTTCAACTTGATAGTATTGTTTAGAGTTAGAGGGTGTTTGAGGGGTGTTGTAGGGTTTATGCTGTAGTATCTATGGAGCATAGTATCTCAAAAGATTATTTGCTTTCTTGCTGGTTGGGGTTCTAGTGGAGAGGAAGTTTTATCATCAAGGCTTTGCAAATTTGAAGTTTTGCTTACATGTTTTCCTGAATACGTCGTGTGAATTAGTCAATGTCACTTAGTGTGGTATCAATTGAGCAACTCACTGTAATTGGTTTGGTGTGAAATGTCCTCCTTTATCAATTGACAATTGACTAGATTTTGCTCAATTTGCTGTAAATATCAACCAGAAATTTCTTATTAAATTTTGATAACACATGTAATTTTTCTGCCAGCAGTAGAGCAGGCTTTATGATTTCAGAGCGGGATTTGCAATTTTTGAGCAGGCTTTATGATTTTGGTGTTGCATCTTGTAAAATTAGAATTTGGTTTCTGGTGGATTTTTATGTCAGGTAATGCATACAGTGAAAATTAAATGGATGTAATATTTATATCTTTAATAAAAGTGTAAATCCAAGATCATGTCAATGTTTCTGTACTATATAAATGTTAATTTCACAATCCTTTTCCTGAACAATGAAATGCATTTCTTGGTTTAGTCAACACCAGTTAGAATTGTAGTCCCTAATAAAATAGCTTGTGAAAAATGCTTTTCCAATGAATTGTTTAGGGATTTGTGTCCTACTAAAGTGGATTTACATTTGAAAGAGTGGGTAGACTTGCACATCACAATAAAGGGTGCTTTTAGCCTCAATAGCTGTTTATCAAAAAAGCATGCATACATTTTTACTATATTATTGCGCTTAATTAAAGGTGTGGACTTCTACATTCCTTTAGACATTGAACTTTTGAAATTTTGCTTATTTGGATTCTGGACAAAATAGGTAAACTATGAGATAAGGATGATGACTCAAGAAATTTGCCAAGTCATCAAATTAGGAATATGTTTGGGGACCACCCATTTCTTCTTATATTTAAGGAGCTTTGGGGTTGTAATTACATTTTAGTGAAAGAGTTCAAACATTTACTCAGTGAAAGAGGAGAGAGGGAAAGATCAAAATTCTTTAGCATTTGGTTAAATATCTATGTTTTCAAGCGTCATAAACATCAAAGTGAGGTAGCTCATACTACCCCAGAAAGAATACCAAGGTTGAAAAGAAGTTGCACATAGGGTCATCACAAGGACCATGTGCATGGCATGGCAATGTCCAAGCTAGCTGGCACAAATGTTACATAAAGTGTGTTCATGTGAGGAAGAATCATATAATCCAAATCAATACATTTGTTATAACTACAAAACAAAATTTACAATTAAAAAAACAGCTAAAATACAAAGTTTGCCCAAAATCATATAGCTGACAAAAAAGTTGATTGAAATAATTAATATCTTTATAGTTTTCCTACAACTCATATACAACTAATCATTTTTTAGTGTTGCAACTTAGTTGCAATGTAGTTACTATCAACACTTAGTTACATATTAATGTAATGTTTGCTGACATAGTTTTCTCATAGTGTTGGCAACAAGGAAATAATGCACAAAAGCTTACAACAGAATCTTCAAATAGCTCTCTTGTAAGCTATTTTGCAAACACTCAACAAAATAAAGTTCCGAAAGGATGTTTCACTCTTAACAACTTCCATCTTTTTGGGCATGATTGCATACCCATACTGCGTTAGTATTATAACAAATAATGAGAAAGAATAAAGAACGAAGGAGAGAGAGAAAAACTTGATCATTTGAATGCAACCATATTTAATTACTAAATTATATTAAACAATCCGTCGACAATTTGATAGCCATTTGTTTCATGCATAGTTGTTGACAAAAATTGTTTAATTCTTGTCCAACTATGTATAGATCAGATTTACTAAGCATAAACCTGCATTGTTCACTAAAGCTTTGCCACTGATCTTCACAAGGATTTAACTAGAACATGAGCATTGGTTGATAACCACATATTTTATTTCTCAATCTGGCAGAGATTTTCTCTCAATTGACGGTTTTTTTCCAGTTTTCAACTGAAATCAACAAGCTGCTCCTTGTTTGTGTCCTTCAGAGTTCTGACCCACATTCTTTCAAGTATCAAAGTATTGTTGTGACATGAGGACATTGCAGTTGCATACATTTCTTGCAAGCTCTGAAACAAGTTTTTGACCAGGCTGCAAGACTAGAAAATTTGATTGAGCACGAAAAACAAAACTGGTACACAAATTTCTGGAAAAAAAACAACAAATACTTGCAAGTCACAAGCACCCATTTCTAAAACTACAGTTAGACTATGTGCCCTTCTATAGTTCAAAAATGAGTCTTGCAGAAGGATGATGATTTAGCTGGAGGAGCAATGATCTAGTTTCATAATCAAACTCCTCCTTCATCGCTTGCAATTCCCCCACCTCCTCCACCCCCACCGCCAACACTAACATCTCCAGCTTCACTTCCACTGCTGCTACTTCCACCACCTCCACCACCACCTCCTCCTCCAGCTCCGTCTAGTTCGCTTTCCTTTCCTACATCCCAAGTTCATCCACCCCAATTTCTGATCTTGAGAAACAGGTGCACATCATGAGTATTACTGTGAAGCTGCACCAGTTCCAAGGATTTCAACTTTGCAGTTGAGAGCTCCTCAATCAGAGCTTTGTGTGCTGGAGTTATGAGCCCACAAAGCAACACTTCCCCACAAGAAGTATGCTGCAAACATACCTGCTAGATCAGATTCTTGTTGGCTCATCAGATCCTTGGCCCTCTGATCAGGAACTTCTTGGGTCATCTTCTTACCGTCGACTAGTGTTTCATGATATCCTCCACCCCAGCCGCCATCACCAGGACCGCCCCAGCCATAACCAGGGCCGTCAAAGCCATAACCAGGACCACCTCCACCCCAACCTCCTTCATGAAAGCTACAGCTGCAGCCATCCCCATAGTAGTCCTCACACCAGCATTGCCCCAGATTCTCAGTATCAGCACCGACGTTGTTCTGGCTATTCTGTTGAACATTGGCGTCGGCTCCACTCACGCTTTCTGACTGCAACAAGATGCCCACAGTCAGTCAGTGTGCGTTGTCAGTTTCAACTCTAACCACCAACAGATTCAAGTTTCAACACAGAAATTTGAGAACTTCCATTATCTGTTTCTCTCTGGAGTGTCATCGGGTGTTTCGTCCTCAAGGTGGAATTCCTACCTCGGAATTCGACTCGAGCAATTTGCGAGTTACTGCGTCCTCTTCATCTTTCAGAGCTGCAGGGAAAGACCTGCCCATTACTGGCGACACAAATGCGTAGCTGGAGAGAACAACAAGCACAAGAGAAACTTGAAGGATCAGCAGAGACCGATTGAGCGGCAAGGCGCCACCTCTGGCCCTGCTGCTGCTGCGAGAGTTGGCACCCCACATAGCAATCAAACTGTCGTCAATTCGGTATAGAAGAACTGTTGCAGCGACTCTTGAGAAACAGTTTTCATTCGGCAGTACATGAGATCAGAGAGATGGAGATGGAGATGAACGTCCACGGCTGCTTTGGAGATTTGGGTTTTATAGCAACTACAGGGAGTCAACTGTCGGACTAGATGTGTCGCAACGGCATGGGCGCGAAGTGAGATGGATGTCGAGCTCAGCAGAAACTGTTTGACTTCCAGAGTTGCAATCAGCAGAATGTGCAGGTTCCATTTGCAGCTCATGTGCTCGTTGCATGAGTAAGTACTAAGAGAAGGAGGATGAGAGGAAACTGAAAGAGGTGGATTAATTAGCGTACGAGAGGCATCACGACAGACTTACATCATATGGTTTCCCAGCGAGATCTTTCTTTCTTTTGTGTCTGTCAACTCTTTCCAATTATAACTCTCTTGCCGCAAGCTTCTCCGACTGCATGAATGACCTTCTTGGTCCATCGATCACATCCGAGAACGGAAAGTTGCAATTCTCAACTGCCTGTCAGAGTGAATTTTAGAAACCAGGAACGGTAAAACCTTCTCAATTTTTCCAGCAGCTCGTGAGTCTGTTTCTTTCTATGGACAACCTTTTGGGGACGAGTTGTATAGTATAGCTGCTGCTGCACAAGATGATCCAAGCTTTCCTCTTATAGAGAGATTGCATGCATGATAGTCAAGCTCTGCTAGTATCTGAGAAGATCCACACACACCGAGCTCGACATCTCTTCAGCTCCGTGATCTTCTCGCACACACGGCAGTTGTGGGTGCACATGTCGATGGCTATGTGGCGACATCAACCAGCGACCCTAAACCCTAAACCGCAAAAGACCCATTAAAGGAACCCTAAATCCTAAAAGACCCATTGAGGAGCGACCCTAAACCCAAAAAGACCGTTCAAAGGGACCCTTAACTGTAATAGACTTAAAGAGACACCCTAAACCCCTAAAGACCATTCAAAGGGACCCTAAACTCTAATAGACTTAAAGAGACACCCGAAACCCCAAAACACCCACCAAAGGAACCCTAAATCCTATAAGACCCATTAAATAGAAACCATAGACCCCAAAAAAACCCATCAAAGGGTCCCTTAGTCCCAAAATACCCATGAAAGAGACCCTCAACCCTAAAGGACCTGTGAAAGACAAAACCCTAATAGACCCATAAAAATAACCCTAATCTTTAAACCCTACACCTTATAAGGTTTATTGAAGAAAGATCCTAAACCCCAAGCCCTTGATTTAATTTATTGCATTGAACTAACATAGGTTGATGGATGGAATTTTAAAAATTGGATGGAATCTTGACATGGAAGAAATTTGACCACTTGGATGAAATGAAGTTTCATGAATGAATATGCTTTTCATGCTGAAGAAAATTGATAACATGTTATCACAATATTAGCATGGATGAAAAGTATCATAACTCTAGAAAAATTGCATGGAAAATGACATGGAAGAAATTCAACAACATGCCATTCCACAATGAGTTTTCATGAGTGAATATAATTATTTTGTGGATGAATATTTGATAATGATTATCACAGTGTTGACACCAATGAAATGGACCACATAGATGTAATCATCACATGGCTGAAATTTACTAACACTCAAATAATTGCATTTTTGCTATGAAAATGTACACACATAGAGTTTTCATCAAAGTCACCCCCGTCTTCGCCCTGTCTTTGGGCCTCCTTTCACCCCTTATCCCCTCTTTGACTGAGGTTCGCAAGTAAGGAAGTTTTACTAAATCTGGGTGTGAGCTAATTATAATAGTTGTACACGTAGGAGCAATGAAAATATATGTAGCAGCAGTGGAGGCGCTCAAGAAAAGGGAAAGAGGAGGTCAAAACAGGATGAAACTCAGTTTACCACCAAAAAAATGGTGCATTTCTGAGTTTCATCCCTTGTTGAAGGCTAATGTACTTCTTTTCCAGGTTTTAAAAAATCTCACTCGGATTTGGACCAAACTCAGGGTTCTGGTGCTGTGTTTTCCTGACTTTATAGAAAACTCTATTATGTGCCTTTTCATACAACACCCTTTTTTTCCCTCTCCCATTCTCAACCAACTTGCAAAACTTTTGATAATTTGCAACACCCATGAATACCATGACATCACATGATTACAAGAAGAATGTGCAAGGAAATGACAAGAAATCTATTGCACAAAAGAATTGTATAAAAGAATGAAAGAAAACATGCAACTATCAATGTGTGATGTATAAGTATTTCAACTTGACATGGAAAGGGCAAGTTGTATTGATATCTCAAAACTCAATATCCTTGAAACTATTAGACATAAGAAATTTGCACTAAAACAAAAGAATACTGAGTTGAAACACACACATTTGAAAAAAAAATTTATTGAAGTCTGGGGGACACTCTTCTTATTTGCATAATAAGTGAGTAAAAATATAAGGTTTCAAATATTGAATGTTGAGTAAAAATTACAATTTAATTACTTCTATAATATGGTTATGTTTATTCTAAAAATCAAAACAAAATCAATTTAGGATATTCATTGATTCATAGGATTAGGGAAAAATAAGTAGAAATGTAACATAGGTACCAAACATTTTAAGTCTTAGTTATTAGTAGGTTCAATTAGTAGATAAGGAACTATTAATTCATGAGGTTGTTTTTTTTTTTTCATTTATTTGTTAAATCTTGCATCTTTTACCTATTATCAATGGAAACCTTGTTTGATTGTTAATTATTCCGTTACAAAGCACATCTGTTCAACCTTATTTTACAATGATAACATAGTAGTGACATACGTTCAATTCAATTCAAACATACGCGTATTATACGTTTTTTTGGGCTTTTTAAAAAATACTTGAAAATACTTTATACAAAGGCCAATTTTCAAGCCTTTGTATCATTATAATGCTTTTTTTAAATACTTAAAAATATTTCTTTTTGAGCACCTTCGAAAAATACTCGTATTTCATATGTCACTACTGTGAATGATAATTGTACTTTGATTCATGTCTTTTTCTTTTTCCATATTTTTATTGCATTCATGACTTGGATGTGATCTACAATTTAGCTTATTGAATAATTAATTAACAAGCTCATATGTATTTCACAAAGTTTGTGAGACAATGATATTGGGTCACCAAGAATTTTTAACAAACATCAACACAATGTGCAAAATTAGGAACTCCATAATAAATTTGCCATGCATGTCGTATACAATGGTTTTAAAGTAATTAGTTTATGATCATGTCATGATGTGAGATGTCAAACATGTTATGTTACAATATCATAATTGTTAGGTTAAATGTCTTGAACATTCTCTCAATTAATAGCCCCCTAATCCTTGTTTGATGCAAGTAATCCATAATTTTAATAGTTAATGTTCCCCTTACAACTAAAGTAGAAAAGCATAAATTTTAGGCACACAAATTTATGAAATCCAAAACTAAACATAAGAAAATATATTGATTATGAAGGCATAAAACTTGAAAAAAAAATAACAACATAAGAACATAGACTTTAAACACCCACATTTGAAGAAATATACATTGAAACAAAACAACAATATTTTAAGCACACGTATTTGAAGAAATGTGTACAGAAACAAACGAGATCAAAGTTTAGGTGCACACTAATTTAGAAAAATACATGTAATGCAACAACATATTAGCTTTCAAAGAAACATATCTAAAGAAATCCACATAGTAACAAAAGAGAACAAAGTTTATCCACACAAATTGATGAATTCTGTCATAAAACAAAGAAAATAAAATTTAGGCAAAGATGTTCACAAACATTTGTACTAAAACAAGCTACAACAAAATGCATGCCCACAAATTTGAATAAATAATTTGTATTTCACATAAGAATGAAAAATTGAAGGTTGATAAAAAAAATTGAATGAGGAAGAAATAACAACAAAACAATGCCACAAATCTTCAAAAGCAATGCCAAGAGTAAGATCAGATTCTAGGGGCAAAATATGGAGTTGAGGTTGATGCAGCTACTCTAATAAGAGTATAGAAAGCTCATTCATGGAATTTGGCTTTGAAGTCCATCCATGTGCAATGTTATTCAAGATGTGCAAGTTGCAAATTCTATCGTTATGTATTGTCATCTTGCCATAAAATCATTGTGACCATAATAAGAGAAATTTTGTGACCACTTGCAACAACTGTGAGAATCACAGGTTCCCCAACTAAACTAATTAATTTTTTTCATTCATATGGCCAATAATGTGAAATATACCTATTGATCAATTTCATCAATTGACCTAGTTCTTCTATGAAATCAAATTTCATCCAATTTATTTGATTGATCACATGATCATGATTATGTCTCCTTTTCAAACTCAAACAAATCATACTTGAACCTCAAGGTGTAAAATGTCGAAAATGAATTTCTCAAATCTACATTATCAAGCCATGTCATACTCCCGTCTTATTCCTAAGTACATGTCCTTATCAATGTATTTCATGTTTAAAGAAATACAAGCCTTTATTTCCATTCCTCCCAAAATTTTGCAATATTTCCCCAATGCCTTTGGAAAGACAAATATTTGGGCTTCATCACTGTACATGTTTAGATGTCTGTACTTTAGTTCCACATTTTTATGTGTCTAACCACACCTTTTGCTAACATTAATGTTAGGCACATCAGTGTGTGTGAACAATTTATTCTACAGAAAATTATTTCTCTAATGAAAAGTAAATAGATTGAAACTATGCAGGGATGAAATTGAACTCCATTTGTAAACTATCAAATATTATCACTGGTGTAAACATTTCTTTGACTTGTGTTGTTGGAAGTCACAATAGTAAAGAGTTGTCACTAGACCAACTTTTACATGCTATTAATAGACCATTTTCTTTGGAGTTGATTTTTTTCCCCTCCCCCTATTTCATGGTTGCTCCTTTGAACAAAGACCTTAATGAATCAAATTATACACAAAATTTAACAAGAACAATGCACTGTAATTTGAAGAATGTATGTAAGCTAGCAAGGTACTTGCTTTATCCATTGGATTATTTTCACTAGACAATATGTGTACTTATTGCTAAATATATGCACCTTACATATCAAGTAATATTTAATTATTCCAACATTTGTCATATAAAACACCATTGAAATTAGATACCTATATATTTAATTTCTCTTTCATATATCAAAAGCCAAAAAGACTGGTGGTATCAACGTCACCCAATGGCTCAAAGATTGGGAAATATTGTACACTTTTGGCTAGTTGATAAGTTTCAAATCCAAAATCCACTTTGGTCTGGAGTAAAGCCATTGATAGTCAGACCACCATCAACACAAATTGTTTGTCCAGTGATGTATGAGGCAGTGGGCATGCATAGAAAAGCAACAATTCCCACAATTTCATAGGGACGTGCGACCCGTTTCTGTGGTGTTCTTTGGTCAATCTCATCCAAAAGTGCTGGAAATTTTAGTGGCTGCATTGGGATAAACAAACAACACTGGAGATTCTTCAATGTACTTTATAATGCAGGGACTAATGATCACAAATGAACAATTCATTATTACAAAATGTGGGTGCAAGTCACTAGTCCTCATTCCTTAGATCAATGGATTCACTGCATCCCCACTAAATCCAATGAAATAACTTGATGGACAAAAACACCTTTTGTTATAATGATTCAATAAAAAATTTCTTGCTAAATGGACATGGTGCCAGTTATTCACTAAATATCTAGTTATAAGTTAATGTGATCAGCATAAACATTTAAGTTTTAGAGAAAGGAGAGTCCTCTCACCAGAGCTGTCAAAGGAGTGTGTGTCCACCCAGGGCAAACACAGTTGATCCGGATCCCATCATTCGCCCACTCACAGGCAAAGGTCTTTGTGATTTGGTTTATTGCAGCTACATAGACATTACACCAAGATTTAAATTAGAGGTTTTTGAATCCAACTAAATCTACTTCCATGTTAAATCTTGAGAATACATTCACAAGTCCATAAGGCATTCATGATGATCATCTTAACTAGAATAAAACCTATTAGTACAATTATTTCAGGAGTTTGTTTCATTTAATAAAAGTTACTAATAAAAATGCATAATTTAAATAGGCATCAAAACTTGAAGGATGTAAAATCATGATCCATGTCTTCTAGTTGGTTTATGGATAATTAATCTCCAATCTATTATCATGATATTCCCATTATGTTACAATTTTGTTGACATGATGTTCAGGTAATGTTCTCTTGTCATTCCCATAGTAATTTCATGGTGTGTCATTATCCTATACCAAAGAAGTTAATGTAATGAAATGAGCTCATATGAAGGGTTGATTTTGTGAGCTCATTTCATTACATTGATATATAACAAGTGGAAGGAAGATGAAATGTGAGCACAAAATATCAACATACCTTTGGATCCCCCATACACAACGCCAGGCAAAAATCCAACAACTCCAGCAATCGATGAGATAGAAACAATACTACCATCACCTGATGCTTTCAAAAGTGGGTGAGCAAGCTGGCATGAATGAAATACAGACTCAAGATTGGTTGACATCACCGAGGAGTAGTCTTCTGCTGTGTATTCCAGTGTGGGCTTCCATATAATGAAACCCACATTATTGATCTGTACACGAAATTTTGCATAACAATATCAGCAGACACCATCTCACAAGCCTACCAAAGCCTGTTACACATTTAACAGTGACTCACACTCAAGATAACTGAGAAATTAAAGGAATTCAGACCACCAGATTCACAATTTCATGAGTTGTAACAGTTTTTCCTCACACCTAACCACAAGCCTATTCAACATCCTATGGACATCAATGGGTTGGGTATTAAGGGTTATGGGATTGATGGTGGATGGAGATCCCCACTCCTGCACATCAAATGTGCCTATAGATTTTTTTAGGACACAGCAGGACAGTCTCAGAAAGACAAAACACTCATCAACTACAGACCAGGAATTCATACGTACCAAGATATCAAGCTTTCCTCCGAAATGGGCAGCTACTTTGCTGAAAAGCCCCTCACGAGCTTGACGGTCACTCACGTCGCACACACAGCCTTCCACGTTCCAACCTGCAGCCCTCCAAGTTGCCAAGCTCTTTTCCACGTCCTCTCCGGACCTTGCACATGTGTACACTGAGACTCCCAACCCAGCCAGCTCTTCAACGATCGCCTGTCTGCAGGACACCGCCCCCCCAGACAAGCTTTTAAAACAAAGCACAGTATGATCACAATTACAAATAACTCTTGATCTGTTTTGACTCTTACAGATCAACTAACTTGCGAAATAGAAATAACTAGAAATAGACAAACTGCTTCAATCAATGGCGAAGAAGAAATTCGACTGTTGCAGGAGCACCTTCATGGTTCAAAGACTATCTCATGTTAGCTTCAACTGACTGGTTTTGTAGCATAATGCCGCGGCCATATATGAATATAATTCCTAGCTTGCAAGCTATTGCAACAAAGCATAAATCGTTTTTTGAGGAAACTTTCGGAAATGAAAGTGATGGAGAGAATTAATTAATGTCAGCAGCTTTGTACCCAATGCCTTTGGTGCCACCAGTGACTAGGGCAGTCTTGCCTTGCAGGCTCCATCGCTGTGCCAGGGATGGCACTCCAGAACTGCTCCCAAGCTGCGCCATCTTATCTAGTGGGTCTCGATCTGAAAAGCTTGCAGCTGGCGAATCTTCTCTTTCAGTCTGATCTTCTCCCACACACACATTAACTGGACTCGCCGCTTATTTCAATAGATAGCACAATGTAACACTGTGTTGGAAGCTTCACTTCATTCTGTGAACTAGTCCAATCTCACTCAACAATCTCAGAAGATCAGTGTTTCACACCCGTTTGTCATGTTTTCAAGGAGACTTTCTTGATTAAAATGTCAGAAGCTCATGCATGATGCTGTGCTTTTACACATGCAGATTACAGTTGGCTGTGATACTTTTTTTGATTACAAGGTCAGAAGCTCATGCATAATGTTGTGCTTTTACAGATCTATGCAGAGAAGTATGGCTGGCTGTGAAAACCTCTCTGAAATTTGAAGTGTAATGAAAACCTCTGCTCTGAAAAATGAATATCCCATTAATCATTTATATATCCTTGGAAAAATGATCAATCATATATGAAATGGAGAAAAGGGTTCCCTCCTTGTAATAATAAGGGTTTGAAACTATCCCATAGATTCCATGCATTTAGATTCATATAGAAAATAAACAATAAAAAATTTCAAAGAAAACTATACCAATCCCTAACCATAAATTCGCACTCTTGAATATTTCTCATGATTTCCTTACCCCAGAACAGGGGAGATTTGTTGGAAAGTGGTCTACAATATTCATTTGAATACCTTACCCCCTAAGGTCAGTTTCGTCATTAAATTATCCTCAAAATAGTGAAATGAAATCTTGTGAAAATAGGAAGTTGACATGTTGAAAATCATCATAATTAATTATCGTGGCTACATTCTGAATAATTTCACTACTCATATCACAATATTATAGTAGACGAGGAAAAAATTATAATTTTAAAAACGAACTCATTTTTTGAAAAAAAAAAAAATTATTCATTTTGACAATGTGAAAACTGACCCTAGGCTATGGTATATCAAGTATGCATTAGTTTTTATGAAGGGGAAACATTGTTGTCAATGTTTTTCACCCTAGACCTTGGGTTTCATCTTCAATTCACAAGGTGCAAGGCACTGAACCCTTCCCTTATAGGTAAAAACACTTTGAAAAAATTCTTAATATATTTGGAAGGTACCTTATGTCCATGAACATCCCTCTTCACAAATAGGAGCTAGGTTATGCCCGTAGGGAAGTTTAAGATCCCTCCCATTCTTGCAAAGTAGTGTGAAAACTCTTCCCCTCTTATGCCTTGAGATCTGTATGTTCAAGTTCATGATAACCTTTGCCTTATGTTTTACAATGGGATGAAAAACAAACGTTTGGGCTGCCCCAATTTGATTTTTTCCTGTGGTGGTTTTTGACAGTTTGGGTTTGATGTGTGGGTTTTCAAAACTGGGCTGGAGGTTTCATGGTTTTTTAAGTTTTGGCGTTTCATATGTCACCAATCCATGGACAAAAAAAAAAGCCAAGTTTAGGGTTAGGGTTTCAGAGCTGACTTTAGGGTTTAAGCACAACATGGTTTTCTCTTTTGGATTTGTATTGTTCAAGTTCTCGCTTGTTCTTGCTTTTGTATTTAGGGTTTGATGTTTTTTTAGTCCATTTTTTTTCATTTTATATTTCTTTTTGCATTTTTTATTAGGGTTTTGTTGGTCCCAAGGTCTTCTCTTTCACATTTCTGTTTTTTTTTTCTTTTTTTTCTTCTCACTAGGGTTTTCTTTTTGTCAACCTCTTTTGTTATTTATTTTTGAGCAAATGGATTCTTCTTCAAGTTCAAGCACCTCTTCACATTCTAATTATTCTTAAGTGATGA
>Ga0209208_10000324_pt1 | contig 58965 bp, 42 predicted proteins | sample S1TSphfallax_3_FD_187694 | JGI IMG/M metagenome (GOLD analysis project Ga0209208, IMG submission 187694) | Host-associated microbial communities from peat moss isolated from Minnesota, USA - S1T2_Fd - Sphagnum fallax MG (SPAdes) (version 2) | ecosystem: Host-associated > Plants > Peat moss >... | reverse complement strand
TCCAGATGTCCACCGAGTATGTCACAGCCTTCACAGCACGCTCATACACCTCCACTATCTTCTCAGGGGTGCCCAGGCGCGCCTCATGATCAGCATACTTCTTCCAGTAGCCGTAGCACAGAGGAAACTCCGCGAGAAATGTATCATAAGCAGCTTGGATCTTCAATATGTTGTCCTGTACAAAACAAACATGAGTCAAAATTTGTTCCTTACAGCCGTTACCCTGGCCCATGGGAAACTTACAGGGAAACCGGCCTGTATCAGGCTATAAATGCAGATTGCAAGAGTGAAATCCCTATTTGCCTTGGTCGTAAACTTACCCCAATTTTCAATATAGTGCACAGAGAGTCCAATAGAGATTCAGATAGTAAGAAAGGGCTTAACAGGGCAGGGAGAACTCACAAGCTTCTCAGTTTCCTGAATCAATGCAGTCCAAGCATTAAAATCAGCTGCATTTTCCTTCACTATAGCCCAGAGACGATCCTCCTCAGTAGTAGGAACTGCAAAAAGGGATTCTGACCATGTGAGAGACAATCATATCACCTCAGGGTCATACAGAAAGTGGTGGTAGACGAATACAAAGACAGCGCAGACCAGCTGTCTCATTCCCAATACAAGGCCAATATTCTCTCTCTCTCTTCTGAGCATTTGAAGTTCTAGACAATCCTAGGTTCGGCTTCCTCAGGAGATGCCAGACTAGGGACGCCATGTCCCCCACTAAAAAGAATACCGAGGAGACCATGAGGAGAATCCCACAGAGGAATGTAACACCCTATTTTTTGCTCTCAGATTATCTCAAAACTCCAACCACGAACCAGGTGTATAGTCTCAGACGCTAAAAGCCAACCGCAGCACACTACACAAGACACCTCATGAAACCACAAACGCGTCCTCAGACAGCTCGTGTAAGGGTCTACACAACTAGTCTTCGCAAAGGTCGCACAAATGTCCACCGCATCGCTCAAAGCGAGCGAAGTAGAAAACCTTCGTCAACGTTATCCTACACGTCCCGCGTCACATACTAAGTTCCTTCAAAAACAAACCGCAACAGCCTTGTATCTTCACGAACCAAACCCCATTTCCCTTCCCACAGAAAAAGAGGCCCATAGTACATACCAGGCATTTCCTCCACGGCTACTTGCTCGTCAACAACCGCCACACTGCTATCACCGTTGCCGTTCTCATTCCCAACGTCCTCATGTTCGGCGGCAGCAACAGCAACTTTGTAGGTTTCCTCCACAGTAACAACAACGGGGTCCGTCATCGCCGAGTCCACTACGGCGGGCACACTGAGCACATCTACAAACTCCTGGTCTCCCATCTGTCAGACTTCAAACTCGACCCTCTTTCCCCGCGCGCGCACCGTCGGCAATCAAACCCCTAAACGAATCCCTCAACTACAAGCGCCAAGAACACAAAAAGAAGATTTGGAAATGAGAAAAGTAACGGAAGAAAAATACTCGCTGTGTACTTGTAAAAAAAGCTTGGAAGGAAGCAAACCAAACCAAACCAAACCAAAGCCAACAAGCACCGGGGTTGTTAAACAAGACCAGGAAGGCGCGAGAAACGGCAATAGAAAGCGGCGACAGCAGAGAAGCACAAAGCAAACGGGGAAAGAAGGTGCAGCGCAAGAAAGGAACGGCGTGGAGGCGGCAACTAGGGTTTCCTCGACACTCCGCCAACCCTCAACCTCGGGAGGGATGTATGCATGGATGATTTCCATCCATAAGGGTTAACGGCCTATCTCATCAATGGGTTCTTGCTTTACGGATATGTCCAGGTTTTGGGTTGGGAAAGAGTGACTTCGTAGATGAAGACTCTGCCCCCGCCATTTATAGTTTGAGCACCTGATGGATGATGATGGAGATTGCGCTCCGTATCTCACGCTTCTCAAATGGAGCTCTAACTTCTTGACAGCCCCCGCCCGCCGGCGCCAAAGAAAATCTCAACTTTTCTATGACGTTCAGACTTTGAGGCGGTGGGTTTCCAATTCAATGAGGTAGGGTGAGACTCCCGAGCGGAGGCATTCCCAAGATAATGGGCCTACGCATGAATTTTCTTTTTTCCAATTTTGTGATGTAGCTTAGCTGAAGCAGTGGTTCTTTTTTTATTTTTTTTGGTGGGCCAAATCTCGCCAAATTTCGACTTGAAAATTATGATTTCGACCTATACAAAGAATTTTCGATGGAAAAAATGGCCCAAATTCAAGTTGCCAGATTTTTATGATAAGCTCCAGTAGGTAGTCCAGAATATAGAAGGATTTTGTTTTCTTTTTTTTTTACTTTCATATATAGTCTGTAGCCAAATCTGGCTACATCATCTTATAGATGATTGCCACCTCAGCTACATCACAAAATTGAAAAGAAAAAAGACCCTAAGCTGAAGTGGTGATCATCCATAAGCTGATGTAGCCAAACTTGGTTTTTTTTAAATATGAAAAAAAATTAAGCATCCTTATCTATCAACCTTGATCATTTTTTTTCAATATTTTGATATACAAATATTGTAATCTTTTTTTTTTAAATTAGTAAATTTACTTGGTTTTAAAATACAAACACACATTTATCCAAAATTTTCTCAATATTTTTGGTCAAAAACATGACAAAATTTGTTAGGAAAAAAGATACATTGTGAATTTTAATAAAATATCCAATTTTGGGCTTCATGTTGTTTCACACTATCAATGATGATGATTAAATTATTTTGTGTGGACATAAAAAGTTTGTTATAATCAAAAATAAAATTTTGTAAATTTCATTATATGTAATTTTGTTTCGTTAATATTTTTTTAATTTTCTAAGGAGAATGCCAACAAAAGTCCAACTCATTAAATAAATTCACAATAAGATACAAACAAAGCCCAGAAAAAAAATCTAAAAGGTGTGAAACAAAAAGATTCAAAACACCAACCATGAACAACAAAGGCACATTCCAATTCCTCCTAAAGGTTTAGGGTTTGAAAAACTTCGCAATGAAGCTCGATGTTGCACCGTTGCTATGTCTTTTCACTACAGCATCAAACATTTTCACATTGAAGAAGCACACTGCCAAGGAGCACTGCAATAACGTTGGCTCAACATCCCAAACAATGCATCCATGGCACTCTACTAAGCAGTTGTGGTTGAGCATTAACTCATGATGGGCCTCAAGAGCAACAGCTCACCTATTGACACATGGTTATCCAAGATGGAAACGGCCATCGAGAACATTGCGTCTCTCATGGTCGCTAGCAACCTTGTGGTCAACTAGTTGATGGAACGCAAGGTGATTACGACTATCACAACCAAGGCTGCATCTACGAAGGAGCCCAAGTGGACCATGGTGATGGCCAAGAACGTGCCCCAGGTGGTCAGTCCGGTTGTGGAAACCCTCGTCGACACGCCCAAATGAGAGGAGTACAAGCTCGACATGCACCTCAAGGGCTTCAAAGCCAAGGAGGGCAAGACTTAGAAGGAGTTGCTGCAACAACTCAACACATAGCTATTGTAAAGCCAAATGAAACTATGCGTTAAGGTCGTCATCGCAACACAACAGCGACATGCCGCAGCGTGGGCCTCCGCCTTGACGGCGGGCGCACGCCCCAACATGGTGTTGCTCAAGTTCATGACGAGCAAAGACCACCAGGTTGTGCTACAAAGGCACAAGGGCCTAGTGAGGACCAAGCTAGGCTTGGATGAGGACCTCACACCCATGCAACAAGCATGCAAATCGGAGCTATGGCCATTGTTCAAGGAGGCCAAGGCGGCGAGTAAATGGGCTTTTTAGTGGGGAAGCGCGCCTTCTAACGCGCAACCGAAGTCTTTGTCAACGGCACTCGAATTTGCCCGCCCTCCTTTATCTAGGGGCGCAAGGACCAGAGAGACCTATGCGTGGTATTATGGAACATACACAGAAGTGGTGTAAATAAACTATAAACGAGGGTGCAAATACTAGAGTTGTTTCAAGGTGCTAACCTTGTTTTACTAACTGAAACTTGGCACTTCCCAAGCCAACATTTGCCACATGTTGAAGGGTTTGACTCATTTGCGATAGTGCACACAGTGCAGCTAGGAAAATCAAAAGTGATAAAACATAGAGGGGGGTTGTTACTTACTTTCGTAGCCACCTTAGCCCAAACCTGTCATAGTGGAAGGAAGGAAGTCAGGATTTTTATCTATGGCTATGGGTCAACATGGTGCTATCCTTGACTTGTTTGTCTGTGTGGTGTATACTACCCCTATTGGCTCCAAACACGTAAGCGAATCCTTGTTCCAAAACCTGGTAGTAGATATTGATGAAATTCAAACTTTAGGGGGCATAGTACTATTGGGAAGGGATTTTAATGCATGTACTACAACACTATTAAATACCATTGACACTAGCGACCTTTGTGAACTATTACAAGCGCATGAGCTCGTTGAAACTAAACAACTAGGTGTTGTGGCTAAGCGATAGAATCGCGCCACTAGTGTTGGTGGCTAGGGCTGCAAGCTCCTAAACCTATGTTGTGACACTGGGTTGTTCATCCTTAATGGCCGGACACCTGGTGACAAATTAAAAGAATTCACTTGCCTAGCAAATGGGGGGCGCAACACTTTCGATTATATTATTAGCTCACCTGCAATTTGGCAAGTTGCTACACACTTCAAGGTGCTAATAGATGACACCTGCTACTATGCAATGGGGGGAGACTCTGACCACAAGCTATTGCGCCTACGGTTTAACATCGATTGTAGCTTTGTTGAACCACAACATACAATTGAAACAAAAAAAATCTTGACTAGGTTTAAATATGATAAATCAAAAGCTAAAAAATATCAGCTTGCCATAACAATGAGTCTTAGAAACCTATGGGTTGTTGATTTGATTGGGCATCTAGGGGTAGATGGGTTAACTGACATGTTGCAATAGTGCATAGGTGCTACAACAAAATCTACTTTCGGCAACAAGCCTTTGGGAGGGAGCTATAGAGAGAGACACTACCATAAACTTTAGTTTGACATTTACTACTATACAGCGAAATGTGAGCTAAAGCTCTAGCTGAAAGCTAACCCCGATTGGCACACCGTTAAACATCAGGAAAGTAAACTTAAAATTTTATTAAAAAGGAAAAGAATTTTCTAGGAAACTACAAGAGTTTAACATATGTGTGGGCTTACCAAGGTGGATGTGCTCTCCATCTGGAAAAAATACCGGCCAAGGGCACCCTTCGTGGACAAGATCAATGTAGTTGCATTTCTGGAAGGCTTCCATGAGTTGGTTGGCCAGTCTCTACCACACGTACGGTTACGAGCTAATCGCTTCACTCAAGTGACAAAACCTCCACCTAGCCACACCCTAAACACAAATATCACACTTGTTGAGTTGCTTTAGGCACTGAAAAAAACTAGAAATGAACAAGGCTGCTAGTTTGGATGGTATGAAAGTTGAGTTCATTTTGGATGCGAAAGAGCTACTACACATGCCATTATTGACAACGTTCAACTACTTTCTAGGGGAGGTATTTCCAGAAGCCATTTTCCACTAGGGTGGTCCACGTGCTCTTCAAAGCAGACAATGCCTCCAAATTTGCCAACTATAGGGAGATAACAGTTGGGCCTATCTTAGCAAAATTGTTTACTATGATCCTTGATAAAAGGTTGAGTGAGTGGGGTTGAACAACATGGCCTGCGTGCCAAGGGTCAAATTGGGTTTCGCAAAAATTATCACACTACTAACCAATTCTTCATATTGTGAACTCTAATAGAAAGAGTAAGGTAAAAAAGAAGCAACTTTATTGTTGTTTTGTGGACTTTTAAAATGCATTCAATATTGCGCCACATGAAGTGTTGTGGCAGGTGTTGACTGGCTTCGAGGTGGATGGACGCTTTTTACAATGCCTACGAGTGATGTATGCCAAGGATACCGTACGCATCAACCACCCAAACAAAGGTGTCACCTCCAACTTCAGGTGCTAATAAGGTGTGAAGCAAGGCTATCCTCTCATCCCTTTACTATTTGGGCTATATTTGGATGCCCTATAAGGGCGCTTGGATAGCAGAGAATGCGATGCACCAGCCCTAGCAGACTTGCACGTATGGCTATTTTTTTTACAAATGACATCATTCTAACATCAAAGTCAGAGGTGGAATTGTAGCAACAATTAGACATGCTCCAACAATTTTGTGTTGAATGTGGGCTTATGGTGAATGTGAAAAAAACAAAAGTCACGGTGTTCAATTTTGTTGACCCATGCCAAGAGTGTGTATTTGAAGGTGACGATATTGAACGTGTGTAGACCTTCAAATACCTAGGGATCATGTTCGAGACCACCTCGAACCTGGATAATGTAGTGGAACATCTAGCAATTACCAACTAGTGCTCGTTGTTTGCGTTGAACCGTCGTTGTGCGAGGCTATGTATTATGGATGTTAAACTACGTTGTGACCTCTTCAACACGTTGGTGTGTTCCATAGCAAGCTATGCATGTAAGGTTTGGGTGGACTCCAAGAAAATAGGAGCTATTGAAGTAGTGTACCAAAGGTTCCTCAACTCCCTATTCGAGGCGTGAAAAATAACCAACATTGTGCTCGCAGAATTTGGCAAGTTCCCTTTTTAACACTTTGCATGGGGACAAGTGTTGTTGTATTATAACCATGTGAGCATGGTCATTAAAGACCGCATCTTGGGAAAGGCATGGGAAGCCCAACTCGCTATGATTGCAGGAAAAAAATGTTGGGCTGCATCTGTGAAAAAATGGTTATTCAAAAATCAACCCCAAAAGGTGGCAAGTTTTTTGCCTCCAGTTTAATCACCGTTGGAAATGGCACCTCAACCTATAGTAGCCCATGCGCTACAGGTTGAGGAGCCTATAACAACTTGTGTGCTATAAGTGGGGACCGCTCAACTACTATTGGGAACGGCTCTTGGGACAACGCACATACATTTGACCTGTCTAGCAGGGGTGAGAGGCTGGGCGAAGAGCCAAGTACTTTGGTGCAACACACACAACATACGGGTGGGAGCTTAAATGGCTAAGTTGGCAGTGCTACAACTAGTGCAGCCAGTTGGTGCTAGATATGCGGTAGGAGGCTAAGGCCCCACCCCTTCCAAGTTTTCCCCACACAATGTTGAATGTAGAAAAGGTGAAAGATATTATGCAGCTAGCTTTCATTGAAAAGCTTTTTACCAACAATGAGATCGGGACCAACGTGCAATCAAGATATTTGCACTTTAAGGGTATGTCATACGAAAGCAAAAACTACTTGTGTGACATCAATTGTGTTCAACTACGGAAAGTTTTAGCCCGGTTTCAGTGTGGCAACACGCAATTTGAGGTAGTGTTAAGTGCGTGGAAGGGCATGCCATATGTACAAAGGCTTTATTGGGCCTACGATTTGGGGAAGATAGATGATGAAAAACACTTGCTCCTTGTCTGTCCAAATACATAAAAAGTTTGGGAACACTTTTGTTTGGCCCTACCCTTCACCCACACTGGCACTCTTGATGAACGCATGCAAACTACGAACACGGTCGCCTTGGCCAAGGTTATGGCATGATGCCAGTACTAAAAGACAATCTATCCTCCATGATATGTCTTTCATCTAATGGACTCTTTGTTCCTACACATATGTAAAATTATAAACAAACAAAATAGCCAAAAACATTGAAAAGGTGCAAAATAAATAACAAGATACAAACACAAAAGAAAAAAAATTCTAAAATGAAATTTGATTTACAACAAATTATAATTTAAAATGACTTTGAAATTATCACAATGATGAGCAATAAAATATTCATCTTACATAAACCAATTATGATGAAACATCGTCATTGAAATTTTGGCAACTAAAAAATTAAACCAGCTTTTGCTTTCTTTTCTTTTTAAAATCACAAATTTAGCATAGGATGAGGTGTAATATGGACACAAATTTCACCAAATGCCCCAAACCAAAGGCCTTATGCATCCAGAGCACAAGCCAAACATTATTAAAAGTTGTAAAGAATTCAAAAAAAATTCCTAATCTATGTATTTGGAAGGCACATTATGTCTTTAAATATCCCTACTAGAAAAAGGGACAATTTTTATGCCTACTCATGAAGACAATCTATCCCACTTTTGATCCCTCTTTGCCAAGCCTAGAGTTGAAAGACATTCCAAAAATGCCACTTGCTGGACTTAGCTATACCTTCCTCCCATGCCTTTTATTTTGACAATGTCACCTCATTATAGGCTTGTATTTTGGGAATGCCCCTTGGCTATCCTCTATTCCTAAGCCCTTTATTTTGAGAATGTTACCTCATTTTAGGCTCATATTTTGGGAATGCCCCTTGGCTATCCTCTCTTCATAGGCCCTTTTATTTTGAGAATGCCATTTCATTTTAGGCCCATATTTTGGGAATCCCCCACCCTAAGACTTTACCTTACACCTATAGAGATTGCTAGATGAAAGTAGCTAAAACCATCTTCCACTTCCAACATGACTTTTTGTACCTACTATTGTTAGAAGTATTATTGTTACATGTACTCTCACTCCTACCACCTAGTGTTCTATGTATTTTTAACTTATGATAATGTTGGCCTCTTCTTTTAAACTCGATAAAGTTAATGAATGAAGGCATTTCTAAATGAAAGTGGACACTAATACGACACAATAATAAGTTTATAAGACCTCTTGTATGCCTAAGGGGCCTCATGATTTTGAAAAGGCATTGTTAATGTGCATAAGGGTTTTCCGAATATGCAAATGTGAAAATTTGAACTTTTCATCTTCTCTCATTACCATGTTTAAAGAGTGAGTCATTAATTATTAAATTATTATTTAAATGAATCATTTTTTTGGTCATCACATATTATTAGGCACATTATTTTATATCCTATGTTATTATTGGTAATTTTTTTCTATTGTAACATAAGTTATTTTAAATTATTTTATCAAAAGTTATTGTTAGTTATTTTATCGTTGGCTATTGTTGAATATTTTAGGTTATTTATCATTAGTGGCTATTGTTGGCAATTTTATCAGAGGTTATTATTGATTATTTTAGATTATTTATCATTAGTGGCTATTGTTGGCAATTTTATCATAGGTTATTTTTTACTATTTTAGGTTATTTATCATCAGTGGCAATTGTTGACAATTTTATCATAGGTTATTCTTGATTATTGTAGGTTATTTATCATCAATGGCTATTGTTGGCAATTTTATCATAGGTTATTATTGATTATTTTAGATTATTTATCATCACTGGCTATTGTTGGCAATTTTATCATAGGTTATTTTTTACTATTTTAGGTTATTTATCATCAGTGGCAATTGTGGACAATTTTATCATAGGTTATTCTTGGTTATTTTAGGTTATTTATCATCACTGGCTATTGTTGGCAATTTTATCATAGGTTTTTTTATTATTATTTTAGGTTATTTACCATTGGTTATTGTGGTTATTTTATCACAAAAATATTTGGTTGTTTTAAGGTATTTACCATTAGCTATTATTGGCTATTATACCATAAACCATTGTTGGTTATTTTAGATTATTTTACCTTAGGATATTTTTGGCTACTATATTTGAGGTTATTGTTGGTTATTTTAGGTTATTTTTCCTTGGGATATTTTATATTATTATATCTTAAGCTTTTTTTGACTATTATAAATTATTTTATTTTATGATTTTTTGGTTATTTTATCATAAGATATTGTTGATTATTCTAGGTTATTTACCTAATGTTATTTTTGGCTATTATATCATATGTTATTGTTGATTATTTTAATTATTTTGTTATGTGTTATAGTTGATTATTCTCTATTATTTTACCTTAAGCTATTTTTTGTTATTATATCCTAGGCTATTGTTGGATATTCTAAACTATTTTATCCTAAGATTTTTGAATTATTTTATCATAAGATATTACTAATTATTCTAGATTATTTATCATAATTGTTTTTGTTATTCTATTGGAGGCTATTAATGGTTATTTTTAAGTTATTTTATCCCTAGGCTATTTTTAGTTTTTTTATCATAAATTATTGATAATTATTTTTTATTAATTACTTTATGTTACTTTATTTTATGATTTTTTAGTTATTTTATCGTAGGCTATTGTTGGCTATTATAAGTTATTTGTCATATGTTATTTTTAATTATTTTATTGTAAGCTTATTGTTACCTATTATAGGTTATTTACCATAAATTATTTTTGGTTATTTAATCATAATTTATTACAGGTTATTTTACCATGGGCTATTTAAATTATTTTATTGTGAAATATTGCTGGTTATTATAGGTTATTTTATTTTAAACAACTATTGGTTACTCTATGGTATATATGCTTATGTGAATTTGAATACTCATGTTGTGATTTTTTTTGTTGATTAAGCTTGGCAACTCCGCATTCTAGGAATACCAATCTAGTATGGCAATTATCGGCATCAGCATCATGCTCAACAAGTCTTGTGAAGTGGATTTTTTTGCTACTATAATCATTCTTTGATGACGATCACAAAAATGTGCATCAAACTTGTTTTTAGAAACTCAAATTGAATTGAATTTTTTTTTAAAATATGATTTGTGAAAGAAAGAGACGTGAATGGAATTTACAATGCACTAAATTTAGCAATCAAATAAACCCCATGGATCTAATCTAATATCTTGCGTGTTGTAATAATTGAAAAAAATGAATATTATATGCAATGAAAACAAAATGTATTGATCAATGAGGTCTAAAAGGTTGATGATGGAAATGACATTTGTGGTAGGTCTAGAGGTTCATTTGTGAATGATCAAACCAAACGCAAGTATCAAATTGTCAAGGATGTTGTAGAATGTGCAACATTCAAAGTTAGATAATAAACACGTCATGATTTTATTTTTTCCTTTTCCTTTTCCAATTGTTGTTTCAAGAATAATCAATTACAAAATGGTTTATTATATGTTTGCATCTCGAACTTCATTATTGCATTTTTGTTGTTGTAAATTCAAAATTCAAACCCCTTTTCATATACCTATGCTAAAGTGGGCATGGAAAAGTTAATAACACATGATGTGACAACATGAATCCCCACTTGGTTTCAATCTTACCTAATGAGCACATGGAATCAGAAGACATACAATAAAGAGATCAAAACAATAGCAGTAGAAGCAACAACATGAGGGAAGTAGATAGCCAATGAACAAGTAGAGAAATGGATACTCCTCAACAGAAGAAGACACTACAACAAGAAGCCACCACTAATCTAATGCAAATATGATGAAAGAATCTTACCAACTTCTTATTACTCAACTTTTTCTCCACCAAATCTTTGACATGTTTCTTTCACTTTTTCTTTGGAAGAAAATCATAGTGGGTTTGCTTGAATCATGAAAAAAAAATACATAACCTATCAACTTGATCTGGATGAATTTTTGGTGCCATAGATGAGTGCAAGATATCATGATCAAGTTAGTATTGGGTGTTACAAATGATTCGTGCAAAATATCATAATTTCACGCATAAGGAATCACAAGAAGGGCCAAATGTGGTGCATCATTGGCATGCAACTTAAAATAACAATCCTCCTTTTGACTAGGACCAAATGACTATGCTCGTAATTTGACAAGTGATTGGAGTGCAATGTGCATCAAACAATTACATTTCACTTGCAACCTAATGACCAATTATCCATGGTGCCTCTCATTCGATTTTTGTGTGTGGCTATTGCAACACTTAAACATGTATAATGAAATTGTTCAGTCGAAGACATTACAAATAGCCCTAAAAAAATTTCAATACCAACTACATCCAACATATGAGGTGCGAAAGCATAAGCTTGTAACCTCCACATCATGTTTCATGCATGCATAGTTTTTAGTGTCAAATTTGGGTTTGATTCCAAGTCAATGTTTGTATGACTTTCAAAATATAACTTTTTCATGTGTTAGTTAATTGAAAGCCAAATGCTAACTATTTTAAGGATGTAGATGGATTTACAACAAATTGACTACAAACCTCAATTTTACAAACATGGAGTTCCTTTCTTCCACTTTCAATATTGAATAATTTTTTTGGAATATATGTATCAAAGGACTATGTGCATTTAGTGTTATGTGTTTCTAGTCATTTATGACTACAAAGGTCTTTTGTTAGATGCATTGTTTTCAAATTATTCATTTCATTTGTGCAAGATCAAATGTCAATAATTCTTGGACTTTGCCTTTAGTTATTGGATATAGCCATAATTCTAACAATGCTAAGAGGCATGTGAAATCGTATACATTTTCTAAACTCCTTCTATAGATTGTAATGTGAAAGGGGTTTTTGTAAGGCTTTGTGAACTTTTTAAGGTACGTGGAATGTAGATGTACCATTCATTTTGTATCCATGCACCCATTCTTGATGCAAACATGATATATAGACTTAGGTTGGATTATTACAATTTGGCCCTAAAATGTGACATCACCTTTCTTGTTCAAAAATAATTACTCGGTGTATGATTTTATTGTCAATAGTCATGTCCTAACTTTGGACCTAATATGACCACTTTAGTGTGCAAAAAATCACCACGTGTCCTCTTGTTGATTTGAATTATAACCTTAATTATATTCAAAATCATTAAAAAAATTTATTCAAACCATGTGAAATAGTGGTGTCCTTCCTAGTGCAGATAATTCTTCATCCCACAATGAGAAAAAAAATAAACTTCTAAGTTAGTTTTGATGCCAACAATGAGAAACTAAAGGATGAGACAAAGACCTCTAAAGGTCCATTTATCAATACCCCACCCTTCAAGCCCCATAATGAAATTTCCCCAAAACACTTACATGGCAACATAAAGTTTGGTGGAATTTTCTTCAATACCAAACCTTTAAATATGACGAGCCCCTTGTATATAAACATAAAAAGTGCCCCCAACATACAAAATATTATGCCCAAATTTTTTGCATCCCCATCATGTTTATATTTAACCTCCTTTGTCACGAAAAATGTACAATGATCTTATAAATCCTATGCATTTTGTGGGTTTTCCTAGTAATTCATTGGGATAGCAAAACTCCATGTCAAATATGAAATCTAACATTTGTGAAAGAATAAAATTGCACACAATTTTGCATAAGATAATTTAATAAGATATTGGAACAAAACAAAATTAACGAGGACTAAAACTTGACATTAACTAGCAAAAGAAATCTAATTGTAAAAGTTGAATGCATCATGAACATGTAGTGAACACATCATGAGAAAACTTAAATCACTTGATGTTGGGAACAAAAAAAAAGGTAATTAACCTTGACCTACTTGAACTCATTATGTGCTTGTCGCGACCCTAGCCTTGGGCTCACAACAAATGTAAGGGCTTGCAAAGTTATAGGTCGAAAGTGAATCCCAAGAGTCACATTTCATGTTCATAAGAATGTAGGAGGGTGTGAAGGAATAAACCCATGCACTCCCAAGTGGGTTCCCACTTTGGGAATTAGAGTCCCAATGGACTCCCAAATTTTCAAAGAGAAATTTCAGGATTCAAAACTTATTGGATTAAAAATTTCCTTATATCATTGGAAAGCTCTTGGAACTTACATGTTTAAAATGGTCTTGCACGTCCCATTTGAGTACTTAAAACACAAGTTATGGCCAAAAGAAGATTCGGGAGTCAAAGTGTCAATTTGATTCTTGACCATTAAAAGTCAAGAATCGCCTTGATTTATTTTTGTGCAGGTGGCGTGCCACATATCGTTGGAAAGCTATTGAAAGATACACAACTTTTTTTCAGACCTCACCTCAATCGGAGGTCTTCACAAGAAGTTATGGGCCTCCAAAGTATCAAAAGTCCCATTTTGGGAACTTTATGATTCCCAACTTGAGAATCTTGGGACAAAATGACATTTGGATGCAGGCCCCATGGTCAAGCACAAAAAACACTATAAGGTGGAAGGCGATGGCTTCCCCCAAATCCATGCCATGATGAGTCTTGTGAGTCTGTGTATGCTCGTGCATCAAAAATGCTACAACTATGCATTAACCAACTCGTTATTTGGTTTGTGCAGGTTCATGTGAATAATTGACCTACTTGTCACTTGTCCTAGTCCCCATCCCATAGCTCTAGCACGCCATTCTACCTTGAAGTGTTACGAGATAGGGAATGTACCCCAACTTTTTCTTCTTTCATTATTTTTTTCCACTTTTGGACTCGCATTTGAGTCTTTCAAGGAATGCGGGGGTGCATGAGTGCCTTTACTACAACTTTCTTAAATTCCACACACATTACATCATGCACATTAATAGCATATGTTTATTGTGACAATGGTTGTTTTGAATTTGAGTACCATCTTTCAACACATGCATTGTAAGCTCCAAATCTTTTATGTTATCGTATATGTACTAAACATAAAAAGGCCCACAAATACTAATAAGCTAGTCCTACAAAAATTATTGTCTAGCAGCGCATTTCACATTAAAAACATTTTGAACTTTTGAGTTCAAGTTTGAACAGACACCAACCTTATTCATTGCATCATCATTGGTAAGTATTATGTGAAATGAATTAATTATTCACCATAATTGTACATCCCAATTGTGCACACTATATAAGTAGGTGTGTTAATCTTTGTCACAAATTAAATACCAAGGGCCTTTGGGATGAGCCAATGAAAGAAGTTTGATCCAAACATAAAATAGGATTATTTTAATCCTACCTAAGCATACTTAGCCATGTTTACCTACCCTCCTACCCAATAAATAAATTTGGGATACAGTTGTTTCACACTACTAATGACAATGATTGAATTTTTATTATGAACATAATAATTTTGTTGTAATTAATTTTATATTTTCAAAAGTTAAAATTTTACAAATTCCATTATATGTCATTTTGTTCCATTAATATTTTTTTCATTCTTGATTTGGTAAGCAAAATGTCAATGAAAGTCCAATTCATTAAATAAATTCACAAAAATATACAAATAAACAAAAACATTGAAAGGATGCAAAATAGAAATGATTCTAAAATGAAATTTGATCTATAAGGAATTATAATTCGGAATGACTCTCAAATTGTCACAATGATAATCACCAAAATGCCCATCCTACATAAACTAATTCCAATGAAACATTGTCATTTGAATAAATAATCATTGGGTTTTTCCATTTGCCACATGTCACCATATAATTCCCTTCAACATATGGACATGTGTCAAAATGTGGTTCATAATTTATTGGATGGTTTGGATATTATTAATTTATAAATAATATTTGATATTGAAATATGGATCAAATGCCATGTGTCACCATATAATTGATCATTAACCATTTAAATGGTCACCATGGCAATTGCACCGTAGTTGTATGTGAGAGCTTCATAGAATATACAAATGGATGAAGTATGAATCCATATTATCCATATTATTAGCATACATATTATCACATGCAACTTGTCTTATGCAATTATGGGGTTTAGTAAAATAGTTTACAAGCTACAATGGCCCATTTTTTGTTAATTTATGGACTTTCTACAAAGTGTACTATATTCAAATGCCACAAACACATTGTAAAATCATCAATTTGACAAAAATATTTATGGATCGAGGTTGCCAACTTGAATAAGACTATTTATTAAGGGGGGAATTCAATAAACATGGACCAATCATATAGTAATGGACTTTTAAAGTGAACATACGGATTATGTTTTGGGTTTTACGTTAACAATCAAATGCATTTTTTGTTACGATTTCATCTCAATATTTTTTATAAGGACTCAATACACAATAATATTCACAATATTTATTTTTATTTTAAATTATTATTTAAAAAATCATAGTAATTTTAATGTAATTACAATAATTTTTTTATTATTTGTAATCAATAATTTAAAATAAAAATATTAGCACAACATAATATTTTATCATTATTATTATTATTCTCATTATTTTGAATTAATAGTTTTAAATTCATTGTAATAACTTCATTAATACATTAATTATCGAATTGGCATAATTTATAATTAAACTCATAACTTATAACTTATAAACTTTAAGTTTATAATTTTTTTATAAATTAAAAAGACTTCAATGGATATTTAATAATTAATATAATGACTATAATTCCATTATTATATTAAAACGTATTTTAATAATCATAAATATTAAAACCTGTTATATTTAAAATATTCACACTGATTTTACTCTAATTAAAGTAATTGGATAAAAATATTTTATTGTTATATATAACGAATATAATTTATTTAATTTTATTATTATAACATAAAAATTTACACTAATGTTTAACAATTTGAGTAATAAAAAGTAATTATTGTAACAAGACAAGTTATACATTAATTACAGCAATTGCACATTAATTATATAATTTACCTTGCTGTTTGTAATTTAGAATTGATAACTTATAACTAAAATTTGTGCTTAAAATAATAATAAACCCTAATAGTAAATTAACTTATTGATGTAATTTATGTATATAAATGAATATGAGTATAATAATTTATTACATCAACTACTACCTATTTATAATAATTAATTATTGATACTGCACAAAATTTTGTAGGTCTAACTAATAATTTTCTCATAATAAAATTTTATTAATTTAATTAATGTAATTAATGTATAACTACCATAGAAATTGTACTTTAAATATTTATACTTTAAATATAATAATTTCATAATTAATAATTGAATGTAATAGTCATGATTTAAAACTCACAATTTATTTTTTAAATTGTATATGGATTTTATTGTATTTAGAGTAATTAATGCAATGAATGTATTTCCAAGGATTATAGTTTAGTAAATTAAATTACTTGTTTTTATATTTTAAAAATCTATAATCAATGTGTTTTGTACATAATAAATATTTATACTATGTGTTTATATTTTGTAAGTAATAATAATTTTATTTTATTGTATTTGAAAAATCTGATAGTAATTATTATATATAAATATTTTTATTTTTATTAATACTAAATGTTTATTATAATAAACGAAATAATAACTTGAATGATAATTAAATAACTAAAGCTTAACTACAATAATAATTCAATATGATTATTAACATGTTGAATAATTTATTATTATAGTTTATATACCTTAATGTAGCTAATCCGAGCACTATTAGATACATTAATAATAAAATTATTCATTAATACGATAAGTTAACAATTATTTTATTACTTGTCATTTATATTTAATACTTAATAAATATAAAATATATTCACATAATAATTATTATAAATAATCTGAATATTTATTTTTATATGTTTAATAATATTTTAATTAATTGGTTAATTATATAGTTATTTAACTTTAATTGATAATGAATTATTATGATGTATCATTAGATTTTTACCATTTTTTAAGTTATTTAATTAGGTATTTTATTAATTAAATAAATAATAGCTAGTTTGTTCTTTGTATAATTAATTAGCAATTAGTTTTGTACATACTAAAGGAATTATATAATTTATGAAAATAAAAATAATGGTAAATATATAGGTTTTTTTGTAACTTACAATTAAATTTTTTAATTGCAACATAATTTGCAATTAAGGTCCAACTTCAAAATTTATCCCATTTGTTTTGTTTTGCATTTTCATCTTGAAAATTGTATAATGAAGGTCTATTTTTCTACATATTCATATTAAAAAACATGGGCCATAAAGAAGGAGCCAATCAAAACTGTTGAACCCGATTTTTTATATTAAATTATGTACCTACTTTTAATGACCCAACCCTTCTTAAACAACATGTCAACCTAACTATTTACCTATTTAATTAAATATTCAGTCTAAGGAGGTAGGAAGGTGTTTACTCTAAATAAATAAGTAGGTTGATCCTTCCTTCCTATGTACTCAGTTTGTCCTATTTATAAACCTATTTACCTAAATAGATTTTGAACAAATTTAATTCATATGTCATGTGGCACATTTTAATTATGCCACATGGCACAATTCAAAACCATTCAAACATATAAATTAGACGTGCTAGATTATTTCAAAATTATGGCACATTTTGATTGTGGCACTTGTCATAATTTAAAACCATTAAAACATATAAATTGGACATTTTAGTTTATTTCAAAATTATGGCACATGTTATAATCAAATTAATTCAAAGATATAAATTTGACATTTTAGATTATTTCAAAATTATTTCACATGTCATAATCCAAAACAATCCAAACATATAAATTGGATGTTTTAGATTATTTCAAAATTATATTTAAAATATTAAAAAAATATAATATAGTAAATGGGATAGGTGGGACATATCATTTTTTTTCATTGTCCTCCAAAATTGTTGCATATTAATTACATATGATAATATGTATATGGCTAGTCAAAGGATGAAGGTGTATTTTGTTGACCTTTTTCATGCAAAGTTGATTGTTGTTTATGACTAGTATCATATGTGACTTGTCTAACATGACTAATGGGTTTTTAATCATAAATGTTATTTGTGACTAAAATTTAGTTGCAAGGACCAAACGTAAATTATCACTTTTCTTATAGCATTTGCAATTGATATTTGTAAATAGTTATTAATTATAATCAATAGTATGATTAAAATTCAACCCAATAATAAATGACAAGTTACCATTGACCATAGTTGCAAACGATAGATTGCATGTACGTTTGGATTTAATGATGCTCATCGAGTTGCCTCCAACATCTAGCATCCACATGAGGCCTTTGCAAGCATCAATAATTTGTTCCCACAATCTAAAAGGTTTTTGCATATTTTATAACATTGTTGGAACTCTTATTGCAAGGGATACCATATTGCAAGTAGACTTGCCTAATATGTTGATTTCCATATTCATGTACCAACCTACATATTGTTCATAAACTTTTTAAAACTATAATAATATCCAAGAGCATGGATTCATGGGCAAAACACTTCACATTTTAATTTATCAATCCTTTTGGCTCATTGTACATGATGTATCCATATATCAAATTGTAGAGAAAATGTTCTTTAAATTTTAGGTTGCCAATCACCCACATTGTAAAGAAATTATTGTTTAAGTTCGGATCCAATCATGGGTAGCACTAAACTCACACACAAATAAGTCTATAATCAAAAGAAAATCTAATACCCTTTAGGGTTGGAAACGAAAGGAATCATGTATTCTAATTCCATAACGATATGCAAAGTAACACTTATGGACACTACTTTGAACCCAACTTGTTCTATTAAACTAACTATTCCCAACCTTCGTGTATTGAGACTACCCATTAGCTTTTACATGGTCTCCAAATGGCCCATATGTTCACCTCATTTTTTCCCCAAGATCCTTGGGGAGCTATGTGGTGTTGGGGCCTTGGATGGTATGACCTCATCTTTTCCAATGAACATCCCTTGGAAAAGGATCATCTTTCCATCCTTTTTATTTCCTTAACTTTTTTTTGCAAGTAGGCTTTTGTGATCCCTTGAAATGGGATGTTCTTTTCCCAAGTCAAGGATCCCCCTCTAGTGTTCATTTATATTAGTTGTAAGGGTTGTTACCATTGTAACAATTGGAAATATTTTTGCAGTAATTGTTATCACATATGTGATAAGTGGTTGTTCTATTACTTGACATCATCTTGTTTGTTAGATTGCACCACCTTTTCCTAAATGTGTAATTGTTCCAAAAGTTCATCAATATTATATTGGTAATCATTGGTTTGCTCTACGTGCCATTTTTAATGCCTTTTATATGGCCCTTGATAATTCTACTAATTCCCACCTTGCTAATAGGTCATATAATAAGGCATGTGTTGCATTTTGAATTGCAATTACCCCCCAATTGGGTTGATCAATCTTCTTTGCTTTTGTTGATGTTGAAAGTTGCATTTACAACTTTAAAAGGTTTTATTTCAATGTTGTTTATGTTATAGCTTCATCAATTGTATCATTATGATGTTTGCTTTGTTACGCTTGTTTTTCTTTTGCTTGAGCCTTATTTCTTTTGTTTCAAGTTCATTGATTTCATTTGTTAGGAGGGATTTTTCTTCTTACAACAGAAGGACTTGTTTTCTTTGAAGTTTAATTACAATATTTCTTTTTAGTTCTCCTCATGTGTAAACTTTAGTTATTAAATAAAATTTGATGTCCATTTTAGCTTTTTAGTGGTTTATTGGTGATGAACATTTAAGTTTGTTAGTTCTTTATTGAATTTTTCACTTGTTTCCTTAATTATATTTCGTTTCTTTTCTACATGTTCATTGTAAATAATGATTTACCTTTTTCACTTTCTTTATGACACAATTATAAATCTTAAACATTTCCTTATAATGTTTGAATTTTTTATCCTTATGCTTCAATTGTACCACATCGACATATGTGGTTAATTCCCATTCCTTTAAATGAATTGCATTTGTTGTTGGTCCAATCATGTTGGTTGTCATTATTATGAATTCAATTGTGGCAAATCAAAACTAATTTTCATATTTTCATTCTCTTATTGATAATGTTGTATTCATATACCCACATGGTAGTTTATTGTTCCTATGACATTGATGATGTTTTTTTAAGTTTTGGAAATTCATTTCATTAGTACAAAAGTGGGGTGTAGTTCACTAGCCTAAACCACTATGGGACCTTAAAAGTGAAATAGGTTCACTACAATTTAATGATTTCATTTTGGTTAAAGTTATTTCACTATAAGGTCACTATGTAAATATTATGTTTCACTACTAATTGACATAAATCACTATTGTAATTGATTATGGTGAATAGGTTTTTTCAATGTTATTGTTTTAAACACCCTCTGCTACTTTATGGGGTGTAATCACAATCCCAAGAGCCAAAAAACCATTAAACTATACAGAAGAATAGTCAAAATTAGATAAATATGTATGTTTTGCCATTTAAAGTGATGACAATCGTGGTAAATTATTACTTTTTAATTCATATGAATGTCAAAAAATTCAAATTGAAAGTCCATTTGATGAAATTTTAAGATGAAAATTTGATTTAGGACTTTTAAAAATGAAACAACGTGTTAAACATGAATCACTTTTGGAAAGGACTATCAAAGGACTCATGCACTAAAACAAATTTGATGGGGAAAAAATAAAAAGGATAAAGACCTATGACCACATAAAAAATTTATATAACCCTAAAATATGTGGAGTTTTAAAACTTTACAAATTCAAAGAACTTTTCAAAATTAATCCAAATTTTTTAGAACTTCAAAAGTCTTTTATCACACGTAAATGGGATAAAATGTACATGAAATGTTAAACAAAGATATAGTTTATGATACAAGAAAACATAAAATGTAAAAAGATAAAAAATAGTTATGATTTGAAATTATTATCATTTTAAAAGACAAAACATTAAATTTACAATGAATCAAGACATTTTCCAAAATTCATATTTATTCAAAACATGTCATATGTTTAGAAAAATATAAACATTTATTATAACAAGTTGTAAAAAACTTGTTCCAAAATTCATTCATATGAAAAAACAATTGGGAAAAAATACATACAATCTTTTTAATTCTAAAGTATTTTTGGCTCATTGTATTTCATTTGCATCCTATGAGATATCCTATGTTATTTTAGGTGATCTTAGTTATTTTAACTTATACATTAAGTTATTATACCTGCAATTATGAATTATTATACCATTGGTTATACCCTAAACTATTATAGGTTATTTTACCTTAAGTTATTTTTATTTTTATTTATTATTTTTGTTTAAAGTAAACTAAATTATTCAATCAACCCTACTTATTATACCTCGTGTTTTCAAAGTTAATATATGTTATTTCAAGTTATACCTCAAGCTATTCAAAGTCATTATACTTTATGTTATTATAAGTTATTTGATTTTAAGGTATAATAAACTGAAATAATTTGAAATAAAATATAATGACCTACCAATAACAATTTTAAACAACTTGTCATAAAATAACTTAAAATAATTAAGAACAATTTTCAACAAAATAGTTTTAAATAACCAATAATAACCTACAATAAATTAATCAATAATAGCCAACAATAAATTAATTAACATTATATAGCCAAGACCAACCTATGATAAATAACCTAAAATAACCAATAATAACTTATGATATAATAACCAATATAGCCTATGGTAAATAACATTAAACAACCAACAATAACCTATGATACAATAGCCAAAAATAACATATGGTAAATAATGTAAAATAACAAAAAGTAATTTACAATAAAATAACCAATAATAATTTATGATACAATAACCAAAAAATAGCTTATGGTAAAACACCTTAAAAAGGATTAAAATATCCCATGATAGATTAACCAATAATAACCGATGGTAAAATAATTTAAAATAGTCAACAATAACCAACGATAAAATAACATGGAATACAAAACAATAGCCAATGATAAAATAATTTTAAATAATCAGCAATAAATTACAATAAAATAACCAACAATAGCCAATGGTAAAATAACTTAGAATAGCCGACAATAACCAATTGTAAAATAACTTAGAATAGCTCGTAATAGCCAATGGTAAAATAATTTAAAATAGCCAACAATAACCAACAATAACCAACAATATCCAAAGATAAAATAACAAAATAATAGCCAGCAATATCTAATATGCAGATTGAAAATAAAAATTACATTCTTCGTTGGATCTATGATCTATCATTTATTTTTAGCATTCTTCATCTATGGTTTTTGTATTTCATATCCTTCATCCTCCTCCTCTATGTGAGAATTCACCTTCTAAACTCTACATGTGCTCTGTTCTTAATATACTGGCATATGGTCTTTTTTTTGAACTTCAAATTCCATGTATTTATAAGGTTTGAGCTTATTCATGTTGACCAACACAAGGTTAGTTTCAAACTTTTCAATGGTCACCAATAATAAAGTGTTATTTGGTAATACATATTGTACTTTGTATGGTCCAAACCATTTTCGAGTAAACTTCTTTAGGTCTGATTTAATCCCTTTGGAAATCATAAAACATAATCACCAAAACTAAACTATATTTCTGGATTTTTTTATTGACTCCATAATGCTCTATTCCACTATTGAATTCTTGTAGTTTTTTCATTTTAGTTTCTTGCAACTTTTCAAGTTCAATAATTTTGTTAGTTAAAATTCTCACTAGAGTATTATCTTTCTCATTTCCACTAACAACTAGAACAATGTACTCTGTGGACATCAATGGATGTAATCCATACACTAATTGATATGGTGTATACCATGCTATTATTTTGTATACAATTATGTATGATAAATGTTCATCCCAATCTGCTTTCCTTACCAATTGTTTTTTTTGTTACACCACTAATGCACCTTCAAGTTGTCATATTTTCAAAAATTATTTTACATCATTCAACCATTCAAGCCATATATAAGACAAACTTACATATGTGGTTTGATCAAACACACTTGTGGGTTCTATAATATCCGGTAATCTTGACAATGCATATGCAATTACATGAGTTCTGCATGACTTATACACTATTGTGAAATCATATTCGAAGAACAATAACAACCATCTAGTTATTCTCCTTGAAACCTATGGTTTGTTGACCAAATAGACCAATGCCATATGATCTACATAAAAGACAATTTTATTGCCCAACAAATAATGTCCAAACTTGTGTGAAGAAAAAAACATTGCTAAAGCCTTTATTTCTATTATGTTATAATAATGTTTTGTTCTATTCAAAAGCTTAGAAGTATACATTATCGGTTGATCACTTGTCCTTGTTACATTCTAAGACAACATAGCCCCTACATCTAACAAGGACGCATCTATATGAACATGAAATTCCACCTGCCAATTTAGTGATATCAACATCAATGCTTCAATGTACTTTTATTTAATCAATTCCTAGGCCTTTTGACATTACTTTGTCCAAAGAAAAATCTTTGGGTTTTTGGTTAGTTTAGTGATAGGTGCCATAATAGCAACAATTTTTTTTATAAAACATACATAAAACTATGCCATCCCATTGAATATTTGAATATATTGGGGATTCTTAGGTGGTGGCATGTTTACTATTGCTTGTATTTTATTTAGATCTAGTAGTTTCCCTTATTTGGAAATAATAAAACCCAAGATCATCCTTGAAAATACCATAAATGCACATTTTTTTGGATTCATACTAATGCCATATTCTTTACACTTTTGAAAAAATAGTCTAAGCTTCTACAAATGACTCTCCATGTCACTATACACTATAAAGTCATCCAAAAATATCTTCATAAATTTGTCCAAATACAATCTAAGTGCTTTGGTCATAGCTCTATTATATGTTGGAGGTCCATTTTAAATTCCAAACAACATCAACTTCCATATAAAAGCCCCTTAGTTTGTAACAAATGTAGTATTATATCCATCCTTTAGAACTAATAGATATTTGATGATATCCTAAATATCCATCTAAGAAAAAATATGCCTCATACCCTGTTATTATGTTCAGCACTTCATTTGTGAAAACTAATGGGTATGGATCCTTCTTTGTGGCTACATTTAGTTTTCTGAAATCTATACAAATTCTTAGCTTGTCCTTTTTCTTGGGTACTACTACTATGGGTGACAACCATGTAGCTTCTTCTACATATTCAATGAATCCAATTGTTAAAAAAATATCTATATTTTGTTTAACTATTGTAGCATAGTTTGGATTTAATTTGTACATGGCCTGATGTGCTAGTGGTATAGTAAAGTGCAACTCAATTCTATATTATGTTAGCTTTGGTGGAATCCCTTTCAAATCTTTATATGTCCATGTAAAAACATCTTTGAATTCCTTCAATAATTGTTCCACTTCCAATACCTTGCCTGCTTTCAATTATGTATTAATCTCCACCATTAGTGATTTTGCATTAATTCCCATATTGAGCTTCATCAATTGTTGATCTTTAGTTAATGTCCATCCAGCTACATGCAATCCATGTGTTTTGATTTTTGTTGGAGTTTCATTCATTACAAGACTCTTTGGTTAATGTCTGTAATATGTATATAGATACACCTTATCCTCCACAACTACTTTTGGTTCATATTTGTTGTTAGGTATCTTCTTCTTTGTGTTATGTACTTCAAGTCCCTATTATGAAATACTAATTTTCACATCTATATCCATGATCCCCACATTTGTGGTTTTCACATATTGAATTGTTTCAAGTAAATTGATTGTTCCTATGGAAAATAATTTTGGCTATGTAACAAAGATGATATATTCTTCTTCATGTGTGATGCCATTTTGATAATGTAGCATAGTAACACTTATGGTCTTCTTATTTCACTTCCCAAATGTTTAATAATTGTAATTGTTCCAATTGTCCCATTCCCTTGTATGGTAACAATGTTATTTCTAATTACCACTTTAGCATCCCTCAACCATGGTCTCCCCAACAACATGGAATAACTAAGATCTACACATTATTCTGAAGTATAGTAAACACAATTATGTAAGGAATGCCATGAACATAGATCTTCAGATTTTTAATCAACCCCACTAATTTTGTGGTTGTTTGATCTACCATCCTCAAATTATATGGTGTAGGTTTGGGTTTTGGGAGCCCTAACCTCATATCAATTAATTCCAAAACCTCCATCCAACAACACATCCTTTATTGTATTCTTCCCAATTTGTACTTGGATAACTACCATATGATTATCTATTGCTATAATAGTTGTCCCTACTTTTGGTATTTAAGAACCACCTTGTTTTTCTATGGTTGTTTTACTTACATTATGAATTTTCTCTAGTTTCAGCTTCTGCCAAAGATTTTTTTTAGCTCAAAAGCTATTTTAAGCAACTATCCTAAGTTCAAAGTATAACTTATCTTTAACATCTGTTTACCAATGTCTAGAAAAATCTCTTCATAGGAGTAGTCTTTGGCATACCCAGCCAAGTTGTGTTCCATCCCTCCATGGATGTGGATGGCCCTTATGTATAGGTTTGTGTTTTCTAAATTTGTTGAATTGTCTTCACCATTGATTGCTTCAACCACTTTTCTTTTTCCCAGTCAACAACATTTTTTGCTTTTCTTGGTTATTTATCCTTGAACACATGTTCTTTAATTATTTTACTTATCGTGGTAACATTAACATCCACCACATTCACATCCACAATGAATGTTTATGTCTCAACAACAAGTTGAACCTTTACTACTATCACAAATTTCCCATGAAACATTTTATGCATCTTAACAAACTTTGGACAATATGCATAGTAGTGACATACTCTCAATTCGATTCAAACATACGCGTATTTTACGTTTTTTTGGGCTTTTTAAAAAATACTTGAAAATACTTGATACAAAGGCCAATTTTCAAGCCTTTGTATTTTTATAATGTTTTTTTAAAAATACTTGAAAATACTTCTTTTTTAGCACCTTCAAAAAATACTCGTATTTCGTATGTCACTACTATGACAATATGTCATTTTATGTCCATTCAAACCACAAATGTGACATGCATATGAAAATTTATTCTATGTTTTTTGACTTAGTTGTGAAACTTCTATGGTTACCATTGTGGTCTACTATTTCTTTTCTACAGGTCTCCACATTGTGATTATCATCCCACAATTTGTGTAATGTTTGTCAGTCTTCCATGTATTACTTTGTGTTTTTGTTAGTATTACCTATTTGATACTTTGTGGTATTGACAATGCATTCGTTGCTTTCACAATAATCATACCTTCTTCACACATCATTGCCACCTCCTTATGTTGTTATTATGTTGACTGCTTCATCCATGTAGTTGCAATTTTGAGGTATGATTGCAAACCTGCTCTAAACACAATAGTTAGAAAATTGTATGTGGTTGGTATTTGTAAACCATGAACCAACTTTTGAATCTACTCATAATAAACCTTCTCCCTTTTAATTTCCTCATGCTTCATGTTCTTTAACTCCATGTATATTTGCTCGTCATTCTAAGTCTTCCAATGATGTTTACAAAATGCATGTTTAAGTTCCGAAAAAATATAGTCATGACATTTTAACATGTAATTATGGCATTAATCCAATGTTGTATCTCTTGTCATATAGCTTAATACATTGATGATATACTATTCAAAAGTTTTTTCATTTGTTGTTATTATATAATTGAACACTCTAACATGAGCATTTGGACCAACATCTTTTTTTGAAATTAGGATATTTAAAAGCTACCATATTTGGCCTAACATAATGGCCATCTTTATGATCAAGAATTGGTGTATTTACAACAAATGATTTTCGATATCCTCTTCTTGGACTCACGACATCTGCACTTTTGTACCTTCCAACATCCATTCAGCTCATGTGGTCAATCTATAGTCCTATTCACATGAATAGTCATTATTAGATTAACAAACACCATTTAAGGTGTGCCAACAACTCCAATAGTAGTTGTTGGTAGTTCAAATTCCTTATTATCGAAACTCCACTTGATCCACTACCCAATTTTGTAATAGATCCAATTAATATTCCCCCTCTGATAACATTTATGTTAAGCGTAACAACCATTTCCATTCCAATGGTTGTTATACATGCATCAAATGATTGAGTAACTCTTATTCCAACATGTTGTTTCCAGGTTTCAATAATTACCACTTATAATACTATTGGTGAAGTTGTGTTGACGTGAGATCGACGATGTTCTAGTTTGTGATTACCAATTAATATCCACTATGGTGTAGTATGTGGATGTGAATACCCCTTTCGTTCTTTGTTGTTGGTTTGAATAAATGGATGAATATGTCGACTCAGTGGTCCCAATTGGTTTCCTAACTCCAACTTCTAAATTTGTTCTGGACTATAGGAATTCATAATTCTTGTTCCTATGGTTGATCCATTAATGCTCCTACCACATTTTGTAACTCCACATGCCTAGCAATAATTGCTTTGATGTGAAAAGGCATAAAAGGACAATCCATGATTGCATGTCCTTTTTCTTCACATAATGCACAGACCTTTGGAAGTAAAAATTCATGATCTCGTGTTTCGACTATGTACCTTGTTTGATCCAACTTTGGATTCCTTTGATGTGAAGATGATTGCGGTAATTCATCCAACGCATTCACTTGTGCCTCTACATATTTAAATAATCGTGGGTAATTTTCCTTAGACTCTTCAAACACATCAAAATTGGTGTTTTCATCCACATCCCAGTGTTCCACTAGGTCATAGTAATCTGGAGATGCAAACTAATACATAAACCTAGGTTTTATACCTCTTGTAACATGCCTCCCTCGGCTAGTCACCGACCCTAGACTTGAAATTTCCTATCTTTGATAAGGTTCTATAGAAGTCCATGTTCCATCTTGATTTTTATGACTTTGAACCACAGATTGCGATTAAAAAAATATACCGGTTTCGCTCATTTGGATGAGTAATCAACTACTTCTCTCTCCATGGAGATCATCATTTGGAATTGTGCCTTCTTTGAAGACCCCTAGTCCATACGTCGCACCATGACCACTTATTGTGGTAGAAATGACCTATGCCTCACAAGGTTTTCTTTTGTTTTCAAACCTCATCTGTCCAACATCAAATTTTGATATGGGGTTTTGGTAAGCCCTACATAATCCTCTCCATTTTCAAGGTTGTCTTTTGTCTAATTTTCAATAACTTGTTGATTTGCCTCCAACTCCAATTGTCACTATAAACTCCGGGTCACCATTCAATTCATCTTGCACAATTCTTCATCTTCAAAGTCTGTAGATCACTATTTAGTACCTTCGACGACAACCTCATAAACCTTCGAAACTTTTTAAGATACCCCTTAAAATTCTGAATTGAACAAAAAACAACATTATTCGTTTGAACATTTTGATTTATAGTATACAACAAATTTTGTAGAAAACCTTCCCATTGCTAAAAGAAAAAAAATTCCCCACAAGATGGTCATCAAATGGTATAAGTGAAATTTTAATTCCTACATAATATTTCACATTATTGTAACAACATATTTGCATTTCACATGCATATGTTCATTATTCCTATTTTAAGTTTCAAAAAACTTAACATTACCATTCATTCCAACATCATATTCATGGTTGTTGCATACAACCAAAATCTACACTTCAAAATACATTGTAAAAATCTCCATAAACAAGATTACAATTCATTTCATCATAATCTGATACTACAAATAATTCACACAAAAGATGAACATATAATTCACTATAGAAGTCTATGTTTCTATGTATTATTAAAAACATGAATCCAAATTATAGCATAATCCCATGTTTTGTTGAAAAATATCCAAAACAACACTTAAAATTTGTGCTATATCAAAACATAATTTGTGATTTTCTATTGCAAATACCTACAACTCCTCCTACTATTCTCTAAACTTTGTGTCTCATCTTCCCCCCTCTTTATGTTCTCAAGAATTTTCACCTTTTGAACTATCCCAAGTCATATCATCATGATCAAAACAACAAGAATTCAAAATTCAAACTAACAAAGTTCCCTTATCAATCCCTATCCTAACTACCTTGTTCATCCAAAATCACATATTCATCCTACCCCCTCAACAATAACCTAAGGTGGAATAATAAAAAATATTCAACAATAAACTAAAGTAGTTAGTATGATCAATTAATTATTAAATTAAAGGATTTACCACTTTCGCGATGGTAAATTTGTCAAAATTCATTCAAAATGTAATGAAATACACAATGAAATTGGATTCATATTGGTGTAATGAATCTACACCCTTGCCCACTCATTTTTTGTGTGGCTCTTTGATTAATCTACAACATGTTTATATCCATTGGAGTTGATTTCATCCAATTCCATTGTTGTAATGGCCTTGCAATTATATCCTTATAATGGTGTCTTGTGGCAAATGCACTAGCAACAACTTTTTGTTCTTTCTTCATGATGTTGCTAAGATGTAGTGGTTTTTTTTTAATTCCCCAAATATTCCTTATAGTAGTTGTATTTTTGGTCAACAAGACAATGGTGTAGTCTTTGTGTGGCATTTTCACAAGTTTGTGATAAATCCTTACAACAAAGAAATTAAATTAAACAAATAGGATCCACTCTTCAAACCTTGTGCATTTTTCTAATGGATAAATAATAAATATGCATTTATTCTTTGTTGTTTGATAGTTCTAAATTTGCCACCAATTGACTTCAATTTCCTTTTTAGTATCTTTTCAATCATCTTCCAAGAATATTTTAAAGTCCCCTTCCAAAATTACCTTCTTCAACTTCTCATAATAATCACATATGTCTATGTGTGGACGAGTAATGCTATCATTGTTCTTTAAATTAAAGCTTCCAAGATGTTAACACTTCTTACAAAGTACTATTTTTACATTTAGAAAATGCTTCCTTCTTCTTATGTGGATCATTTATGGTTAGTTTTCACTCTTTGTTAACAACATTACATATTGTAGTTACTTGTTCATGATTACTTTCCTACACATCTTGACAATCAACCTTTCGAATTGGCTAAAACCAAAAATCATCAAAAACTCCTTGTTGCATAAACTTACGGTGATTTTGCAATTCTTTCTCAACATTAAACTTCCCTTTTATGCTCCAATGAACTAATATTGTTTTCTCTCTTCCCATACACTACCCAACAATAATTAGTTTGGAGCGTTTTTAATTACTTATATTCTTATCCAATAAAATATTATTCAATGGGCCATTGCACATCAACTATACCAACTTTGGTTGATAATATCTAAAAAGGTGAAACGATGACTTACTCCATTCATTATGAATGCTTTCCTTTTTCTTTGATGACACAATCTTCTATACATGCATTCCTTTCTCATCATTTGTAGGCCTATGTACATTATGTCATCATAATGTGAAGATTGTTTAATACTAGTGAAACATGGGTGATAATGATAACAACCTTTTCTTGGGTTTCTTACACTTGTCATTTCCCTATTCCTCATATGTGGAATTACTTAGTGAAACTCTTGAATGACATCATGTGTTCCTTGCATGTTATTTTTAGTCCTATGAGGAGGTATAGTAATAACATCCCTTGCTTCTCATTCGTAGCAACTTGAACATTTCCAACCACATATACAAATTTTAAGTTAAAGGTCTTTGGAGCTGGTTTGTCATCACAACTTCCTAGATTTTGTTTGAAAGACATGCCAAGGATTGAGAATTATTTTGTAGCTTGAAATTACATGAATCATGGTAGCTAGTATGGTGGTAGGTTTGGGTATTTGAATTTTTATTTGTTTTCGTGTTCATTCTTTTCAACTCTTCACTTATTAATATGTGGAAATTTATTGTGTTTGTTATTGTACACTTTGCCTACTTTGAAAGGTTTGTCCCAAGACATGAGAAACTTATTTCGTTTATTTTTTTCATCCTTTGGCATCCAAAGAACCATAATTTTTTTTGTAAAAACTTTTGTTTTATATTCGTCATCATGTTAATTCTTGTGTAGTGTTTGAATGTAGTCCATACAATTGCCAACTTGCCATTGTAATTCATCAATCATCACCAAGTCCTCTATCCATATTCACAATGTGGCCACTAGATTTTCATTTGGGTTCCCTTTGGTTTAATATGTTCACTATTACAAAAATTGAGTCTATTTCACAAACCCAAATCATCGAAGGCCATTAAAAAGTGAACTAAATCACCATATCATTATTTCATTTCACTTTGAATGAACCTTGACTCACTATATAATTATTACGTTCGCTTGTAGTCAAAATATTTACTAAGGTTATTTTTGGTATTATTTAAATTATTATCTCAATATGCGATATAATTTTATAATTATTCATTAATTAATAATTTATATTTTTAATCTATAAATTTATTTCTAACTTAGTATCAATTAATTACAATATAACATATTACATGATTGTTTGAACCAAATTCAATTTAAGTAAGTAAGAGTTTTTACATATAATTTGGAAAAAATGTTATATATTTTTTTGGGCTTGAAAAAATATTTAAAAATTTTAAGAAAAAAAGAGAGATGAAACTCCAATTGTAAAATAAATAAATTATTTTAATGTGAAAATTATATATATCAGATTTTTCTTATACTAAAATTTGTACACATATATTCAATACCATAATTATTATATGTAATATAATTATAATATTCATGATGTAATGTTGAAAGGTTTTGAACATAATGTTATTAAATCTTGATAAATTATACGCAATGAATTATTTATGTTATATTTCAAAACTAACATCTAATAAATTTTAACTAAATTAGATCATTTCATTTTGAAATATAATATATTTTCAACTTTGTAAATTTTGAATGATTTTTTTTTTTAATTTACAAATTGAGAACTTGAATATTGACATTTTATTTATACTTGACATAAATTATTTTTCATAAAAAATGAAAATTGTAAAAATTCATTATAAAAATATATATGTACAAATCATGTCATTAATTATTTTTTGTACAGAAAAATGTGTTTTGAATATTAAAACAATGACATTTAAATGTATTTTCTTTCAAATGATTTGAAATTTGACATGTTTCCATTTTGCACGTGCAGAATTTTGAAAAAAAATTAAAGAATGAATTCTCATTTGTTTCATTTGTTTCATTTGAACAAATTATGAGAAATAAAATACATTTCAAAGTTTGGTTTATAAAACAATTTGGTGTAATTGTGATATATTCAATTGTTGGTGACATCCACTTGGTCCCATAAATTAATTCATAGATAATATGTTATGTTGTAACCTTGTAAATTGTACAACAAGCCCATAATGTTGTCAATAACATTACATCCCAATCAATGTGATATGCATTAACCATCTTAGTTAATATAGTTGTTTCAATGTTTTATTTGTAAATTCCACCTGGTAATTGCCTTAAAGGTAATTGGTAGTTGACTTCTGGTCAATAATCATGATCTCGGTTATGAATACTTCAACAATATCATTAATCAAGTGATTTTCTTATCGTTGATTAAGTGTGTTGGGTAGCCAAAATGTGTCGTAAGGTATTTATACATGAATTTAGTAGTGTTATTGACAATATTGTCACGTACAAAGGCTTGACCTTCACCCATTTAATAGTGTAATTCGTCATCACCATAATGAATCAATTGTTGGTATATTGGGTTACCAATTTCATCAATCCCATGAAATCAAGTCCCCATTTCATAGAAGGCTCAAAAAACATCACAACTATAAAAACATTTTTCCATTGAAGTTTAAAAGTCCCAAATGCTAATAGACTTCACAACTTTAGAATAGTTTAGATGTTTCTTTTTGCATGGTTGGCCACAAATACTTAACAATCAACAATTTATTGATAGTAATTTAAATGTCATAATGCCCTCAAACAAGTCTTTCATGCATCTTAGTCATTATTTGTTGGGCTTCAAATGGGTTTAAACATTGATGGGCATCTAGCCGGAGTTTATACAAAATTATGTTTTGTATGGTGTACAGTCAACACTTAATCATAATGCACTTTTGTTCTTCTTTTGACACATCATCTTCTAAATATCCTTTTTCCAAAAAAATTAAACCTACACATACCAATCAATGCCAATTGAAAAAAGAATTACTTTTGGAAATTGATCTTCCACGCCATTCATTGGCTCCCCATGGGTAATTTTGGGCAATTGATTGGGTAGAAAATGCATTATTCACAATTTGTATATTACTTTAAAATCAAACTCCTCCAATGATAATAACCACTGGGAAATTAGCCCAATGACAACTAGTTTGATTACCAATTGCAATAGTGCATGGTGGTCAACATAAAATATGAAAATTTTACCCAATAAATCATGTCAAAACTTCTTCATAGTGTAAATCATAACCAACACCTATTTTTCAACGGTAGAGTAGTTATTTTTTGGTCTTGTCATTAGTCATTTTGTATAATATATAGGATAGTCAATAATGTTGTTTATATTTTGCCCAAGCATGACCCCAATAACAAAGTTGGAGGTGTCAACATGCACATGGAATTCCATTTTCCAATTAGGTACAATAAAAATTGGTAATCTTATGATGGATGATTTCATCCATTCCAAAGTGTTAGTGCATGTTTTTGTCCAATTTAACATTTCATCCTTCTAAAGAATTTTGTACGTGGGTGTTTTTTTGTTACCAATTTTTTTGAAATACTTTCAATAAAATCTAGTAATTCCCAAGAAACATTTTATATTTGTAACATTCATTGTTGTTAGCATGGTGGTAATGATTGTGACCTTTCTTGGGTCTACCAACAATCCTTCATTACAATACTCCAAATTTGACACAAAATGCTCATTTTTAATTTATTGAGGCTAATGCCATTGATTTGATATTCTTGCAAACAATTGGTTGAAAGCACATTACAAGGAGCTAAAATTGTTGTCATAATGTATTTTTTTAGGGGTCCCATGTTTGAACTTCAACCATGTCATTATTATGAAAAAAATTCATAATGTTTTTGCATATTACCGTAGTACCTTTACCATTTTGGCAACAAACTGTCGAATAATTAATTAAATTCAAAATTTTAACTTTAGCACTTGGTTTTTAAATTTTGAAAATTTCGACAAGTAATGGTTATACAAAACAATAAACATAATCTTGTCAATGTTATGGAACAAACTACTAGTGTGTCTAAATTGCCCTAGTTTTAAATCATTGTCTAGAAGGTTTGCGGTTCAAAACTTGACATTTGAATTTTTTATTTTATTAAAATTCCAACCCAAATAATAAATTTTTTCTTCAAAAAATTGACCAAAAACAAATTTAATGCCAAAATGGTAAAGGTACTATAATATGGTATGTCAAAACCCAAATAAATAAAATGCCAAAAAAACCACATTTTTTATTTTGTATGATGCATTTTTACAGTATATATTTGTGCAATATATATATATGTTGTAATGTATCAAAAAATACAAATATATTCAATAAAAACTTGAACTGATTTTGAATACATATGAAATTTGTAATAGCTTTTGAACATTGTGATTCCATATGATTGGAATAAATTTATGAACCATGTGAAAAGTGATAATTATCATATCACAAATGGGGTTTTTTTCAAGGCAATGACCATATGTATGTTAGGTAGATTGAAAATTTGACAAATAATCACTTTCAAATAAAAGATGATAAGAAATGTGAGGTGGGGCCTTTTTTTAATTCCATTTCAAATTTTTATGGGTTAATTAATTCAAACCAAAACCTAATGAATTTGTCATGTAGAGTTCCAAAGGATTTTTTCCTTGGTGTCCCTAGCTCTTTGATTATGTTTTCACCCTACTAGCATTTTGGTGTGTAGGTTGTTTTTAATGGGTTGATTTGAGCTAGCAAAGCAATGAACATCTACTAACATACCTACACAACTAGGTATATTATCCAATACATTTTCACTTGTCGACACATTTGGTTCAAACTCACTACAACTTTGAATTGTCTTTTCATGTTTAGTTAAATTACTACCCAATGTATCAATGTTTCTTGATGACACCAAAACATGACATATTACTTCACATACTATTGCACATTTGTGATTATTTAAATCACATATTACTACATGAGTATGTTGTAAAATTAGATTTTTAAATATGTAGGTAGGTAGGTAAGTAGGATCCTATATATTTATTTATTTGGTCATAAGACTTTTTTATTGGTTCGTCGCAAGTGGTATTTACACTTTGACTTTATTTAGTGCATGTATTGTGTGTAGACTAATATTTTTTCATGTAGTTATGTAGTTTTATTAATTGAACTTGTTGACAAAAGGATATGGAATAAATTTAATGAAAGGGAAATATTACATCCCACATCATCTTTTGTCCCATACAAAGATAGCCAACTTTAACCATTATTATAATTTTCATATTTTGTCCAAATGAAAAAAAACTAAAATATTTATAATAAAAAAAATCCAAATGTACACACACACACCCAATTTATTTTATAAATAAAAAATCAAGTAATTTGATTGAAAATGGATTTGAATCTTCACTATTTCAACATTTGAACAATAATCATGTCTTGAATTTTTTCCTACAAATATTTGTAAATAAAATTATTTAAAATCAACGAGGATTTTTTTGGAATTTTACAAATAATGTAAAATTAAATATTAGATTTCCCCACCTTTAAACATGTAGTGAATCAATAAATGTCTTATTGTATATACAATTTAAAAGTAAAATGTGTAATTTATCAAACAAATGATATTATGTGCAACATTATTAGATTTTATATAAATTATTCAAATTATGGAAATTTCACAATTTTTAATTTATACACATTTTTAGAAATAATATTTTATTAAATTTTATCCTGAATATAAAATTCCATCCTATTTTTTATGGGTATTTTCGGTTCATTAAATTTTATTTAATATAAATTTTAAAAAATTCCAAGTTATATGAAAAAATATTTTGATAAATTAATAAATATAAAAGTTTAATAATTTAGTAAATTTGGATCAAATTCTATATTTTTAGTTACCCATTCTATGGAGACTTGTAAAACAATGTCATTTTGAAGCATGTGGATTTTTTAAAAAATCCTTTGGATATAATTATTAGGATTATATATCATTGTTTATTGCCAATAAAGTTTTTAAACATATTCATTAAAATTAACCTTTGAACAAGAGTCCCAATTTGAATGTTTTAAAGGTGAATATTCACAATGTGCTCCAAATAAATTTGAAAACAAATCAATCTTCATTTTTAATGCGTAAATTATTTTAAAATTTACCAAAATATGGGAAAATGTGTCCAAGTTTCAAAATTCACAATATTGAAAAAAAAAAAAACTTTAAGTAAGCCATAACATAATATCAAACTCACAAAAATTCTATGTTGCAAAAGTTTATGCAATATTTATTTCAAAATATATTATTACTTACCATTAGATCCAAGTTAAGGTCAATTTTAGGGATTTAATCTTACACCATAATTTACATAATAATTTTATAATACATTATAAAACCCATTGCATTCAAATGACAATATATAATATCAATGCATTATGCTTTTTGAAAGTGAGAAAAAAATGTAATTTGTAAATATTTACCCCCCCCCCAGAATCAAGGTTCTTTAATTTTGAAACATTGGTCAGATAAGATCAATGGCACACATAGTAATTTTTAAAATATGATTATAGTCATAAAAATGGCATAATTGCAAGGCATATATTACTCCATGACTAGATTGAGACATTAGTTGTATATGTTCAAGTTAGGATGCCAAATTTTGGTGTAGTGCTCAAAATGTTCAATGAAACATCTTCAAGTTCCTAATTTTCTTAAAAACTCCTTTGTATATCATGATGCACAATCTTCTCTTTATCCCACTTAGTTGTTCATATTCAAGTAGGGCTAACATCCTTTTCTTCCAAATTCTCTTCAAGTAACATAACTATTTTGTTCTTAGTTTTTACACACAACCATTAATGGTTGTTATGAATCAACCATGGCAACATTCACATCTTTTTTTTCACATACACAATTTCAAACCAAACAATCCTTCTTCAAATGTATTTCTTATTAACAAAAAAAACACTTTGTGTTGTTGTTGTTCGTTTGGAAATTTTGATTATGATTGCATAGCATTATAATTATAACCACCACCATGTCCTCCATTGTTTTACCAACCATTTTTTCCAAATTGCTAATTATATTGCTAAATCCCCAACCTCTTTTCATTATTGGGTTTTGTACACCCTTGTTGTTTCGTTGGCACATCTTCTTTTGATTCCGCCCATACTACATTCACGGGTACATTTATTTATAGACAACATTATCTCATGTTCTTCTTAATATACTAATTAGTACTAGGATCGTCACTTTTACAAATTTGATAAAACTTTTACAAAAGCTTGCACTCCTTAATATAACATCACAATTTTAACATGCAACAAATTAATAATGAAAATCGTGTAAAATTCATTCATTCATAAGTTCATACATATTACACACAAATATCATGCATTGAAAACACATTTGACACATAGATAAATGTGTTGACGGATGAAATATGAACCTATGAATGAATGCATGTCACATGGATTTCACATCTTTCAATAAATCCTTGTGTCAAATGTGTTTTCAATGCATGATATCAATGTGTGAAACATACAAATTATGAATGAACTAATGTTACACAATTTCCATTTCTAAGTCATGAAATGTTAGGTTTGTGATGAATGCCCTTCATGGTATCAAATTTAGTAATACATTTCAATTTGAGAGACATCCATGTGCGACTTTGCCTTCTTCTTATTTGTTTTCTTACACTTCTCATTGTCCATGTCATATTCAAATTTCTCATGATTCTTGGTTAAATGCCCATTTTTAAAAGGTAATTATTCTTCCATTCTTTTTGTTAAATTGACAACTTCAATAATGGTTGCCCCTAGCATACCCATAATTATTATTTTCAACTTCAAATGCAATCCTTCATGAAATGTTTCTTATAGACATACATCATTTGGTTGTTGAGGTCTGATTGCACACAATTGCAAAAATTTGTCATAGTAATCTTCAATTAATTCATGTTTTTTCCATTGGTTGTTATGTAAGGTTATTATGGCATACCCTTCACTTCACACCACACTAAATTGTGCAATGAAAGCTTGTTGCATAGTAGCCCATCCAACTACAAGGTTCATTTTCTCATAACATGCAAACCAATCTTCACCCCATCTTTTCAAGGTCTACTTGGGAAAATATCATATTTTATGAACATCGCACCAGTGATAGCACATATTTTGGTCAACCATTTTAGATGTGTCATCGAGTCATCCCCATCACAGTATTTGGGCAATTGAATACTTAAAACATTAGGTCCACTTGTTTATTTTGGTTAGGTAGCCCCTTGAACCTATCCACAAAACAATTCAACCCTTCTTTTTTTGAGGCTTTCTTTGGAATGCAGAGATAGTTAATGAAAATCCAACCATAATGAACATTAATTTTTAGTAGTTCTTTCATTATTCCCTTGCAATGACTTTTTTAAGCCATTTATCCTTTATGGCAATCACAATCATAATTCAACTCTTTTCAAACTTACATTCATTTTGGTCATTATATTGAATATTCAATAGGATTGATTTGGTGGTTTCATGTTCTTGTAAAGTAAATAGATTTGGGTGTGTAACAAGACATAATGTCCCCAATACATTCATATCCTTTAGTTTAACTCCTAATTTTCCCACTTTGTATTCACCTATTGGTTGTTTAATCTCTAGGGACTAACTTTACAAACACATGTAAAAAATAATCAACCACATCCAATTCCACCTTCTCTTGGTCTATAATCTTTTCAATACTCATCTTATACGATAAAATTAATGAAACTTCTCCTTCAATCATGAACGGCAACCAATACATGTTATATGTCATAAGTCATCCATTTATTGATAATAGCAAGAATGGGTAGTTGAGTCTCCAATTCCTTAGTTGGGCTCATCTGCACATTCAATGTAACCATATGGGTTACACGAGTAAGAGTTAGCAAGCCTATCAACATTGTATGAACTTCATTAGCTTTAAGGTTTGTATGTCTAACATTCCTTTTTCTAACATCTAAACTTTGGATGTTCCAAATTATGACTTTGTAGACATTTCTTTTGCAAATCAAATGGTAGTTTCAAATTTTGACTTTGTAGACAATTCCAATTTTTTTGACTTGTACATAATTGACGACTATTATAGTAAACATGCCAAGTCCATCCAAATTGAATATTATACATGTTGAATCCCTTGGCTTGTTCAATGAAAATTATTTCTACTAGGTCTATATATGTTTTATTAACACATGCATCTTGCTTAATACCCAAATGAATTTGAACCCAAATTTCCAAAGTTATAATTTTCAATTTCAATTACAATTTTTGTAGTTGTTTGATTCATTATCATTCTTAGAACATCATATGTCATCTAATGTTTTTCCCCTTTGATTAATTCTTTAGTGAAATTACTCTCCAAATGAGTAAAAAGATTGGGATTTTGATTACTTTCATCGACCCTTTAATAGTTAACACATCCATTTACAATTTTTCTTTAACAACCTATATGCTCCCATAGTATGTTTATCGTCATAAATGTTTTCATTGGGATAACTTGTATTAGAGTATGAAAAATGCAAAACCCCCAGTCATATTCATGAACCTTTACCCAACACGTACGTGTGATATTACATATATTAGTGGGTACCCGTTAATTGTTTCAACCAATTAATAACTCTGATATTGTATGATGCAGATTAGCCAAATTTGAGAGGTGATTTTTGTCAAGGGTTGAAAGAAGCATTATATCACCTTTCTGCTTGGCAGTCAGGGAAAATACTATATACACTGGCAATTTCTCTGTTCCCTTTCTAAAGGAGTCCATCTGTAGTTTTTTTCCAGACAAATTGCATCTTCAGTTATTTGTGGACAGAAGACAGATAAGACAGGTAAGAGAAATGTTGGCCCCACAACAAAAGCATAAACTTCATGCACCTTCATTTTGGTACCCAGCGAGAATGTTATTAAAACCATGAATCAACCAACCTACTTGGCTTGAATGGAAGCCAAGGCAAAGAATATGAGTTTTGTACAGCTCGCAAATTCATTGTTCTCAAGGTGGATGGACCACTACCCAGTCTGGCATATAGCACATATGCCATGTGCTTCTTCACCTCACACTTAAAAGCCACAAACTTTTTGCACAACAACAAATCCCAAATGAGTGAAAACCATAAAAGGAATGGTCGCATGAGAATAGGACAGACAATTGCTTTTATCCTCAAATGACCAAAGGTGCAAGCACTGAACCCATTGTAAACTTGCAGTAAACCAAAAATATTCAGCAGGCCAGTGTGCTGCTCACCATTTTGAAGAAAGCCGGTGATGCAAGCAGATATAGCTACAACAAGCATGTGAAATTGATAGGTCTTATAACTCACTCAAGACAATGGTGTACAAAAATGCAGCTATGAACTTCATAGCTTTGCAGACTTCCACCATGATGCTTTCCCAATGTTGTACATGACAGGAAGCATCTGGGACTATGAAAAAAGAATGCAGCATGGGGCCAATACCCAAAATAAATTAAAAATGGCATTCTAATGAAGTATCTACTTAAATCCATCTCAATCTCTGTAATGTATTCATCACTAAATTAAAGAGCTTCTTTTAGTTTCAATATTTCCACCACTGCCTGAATGGAAGGCTTTCCTTCCTGGACATAGTCAAAGTTGTACCCTTCTCCTGTGTGGTCCTCTCATCAAATTTCTCTCCTCTCAAATCCTGCAAAACCTATCTGATCCACTTCTTCTTGTCGTCCAACCCAGCCAAGTGCACCATAAAATCTCCTCTGGCATGAACTCCTACAATAAAAAAAACACAGGAATTCAGTAATTGTGATGGAATATCCCAGAAAGTGCTATAAATCCCAATCCATTATGTTTTCTTCACTATCAAAAACTCTCGGCCCAATACTCAAAGATTTCATACCATTTTTCTGTCTACAGACAATCATCTAACATTACCCTAATTAACACACACTTCTTGCATCATCAACTGCTTCTTCTACCATCTCTTGCTCCGGACTACGAACTCCTCCCTGACACAGAAGAATTTAGCTATGGAGGAGATGTCCAGCGATGGGGGGGGGTTTGCTGTTATGGTGAAGTGCTGCTGATGCCACATACTACAGATGCAACACACTTGAGCCATGCCTTGTTCCGCAAACAGATTCGCTTCCTTTCTTTCTCCGCTTCCAGTGACCGCTGCTCGCCGCTTCTGGTGCTACATACCATCGGCTCCCGAGTCATGTTCAAGCTTGTTCCCTGTACTCAACAAAGACAGCAGCTTGCGTCGACCGATGCTACTCTGGATATTCACTTGGTGGCCATGCCTGTGTCACAGTCTCATCTTGAGAATGGCGAAGAACATGCTTGTTTCTGGGGAGTCTTGGTTGGAGAAGAAGCTATGTATACCTCCTGCCTTGCCTTGCTCAACCTCCGTTGTCTGGCTATGGTGTTGGACTTGGACGAAACCTTTAATACAATACAATGAAGACCTTTGATGATAGGATTGATGTTCTGAGCCGCCGCTGCTGCTGCTCGGATTGTGCCTTGTGCAGCTTCCCATTGATGAAAACCTGGTCAGTCTTGTCTTCTTGGCGCCATTTCAATGCAGAAGAGGACGAGTCTTCTTGAGCAGCACAATAACAACCTCATCCAGAGAGAAATGCAGTAGTTGATTAGAAAATGAAAACGGTTTCCCGTTGCTGACAGGTCGCCCGTTGGTTCAACTGGCCCCCCCCCCTTCCCCCACCCCCCAAAACTTCCGTCACAGACAGACGGACGGACGTAGTGAATTTATATATAAGATTAGTATCCTTAATATGGTCATGAGATGTTAGTTTTATCATTTTACATCTTTATGCATTTGATAATTAAACATGTGTCCAAAAGTGGGGTGCAATTTATTAGCCTAAATAACTATGCAACTTTAAAAGTGAAATAAGTTCATTCACCCTAATCATTTCAATCATTTCACCTTGCTTGAAGTTATATCATTATTAAATCACTATGCAATTATCATGTTTCATTATTAACTAATGTGGCTTGTGTCATTGGCCCAAGTGTTACCACGTCCTTAACTAATTTTTCCTTCCAAAACCTAGTTTTTTGAATTTATTTTAACTTTTAGGGGCAAAAATCATTTAAAAATAAATATCTCCCATATTCTAAATCCAAATCTTACCAAATAAATTCCATTAAATCTTGTTCATCGCAATCTTTTTAACAACACCAAAGGCACATTCCAATTCTTCTAGAATTTTTAGCTATGATTTAATTTAATTTTTAGTGAAAAGATCATTCAATATTCAGGAACTTCTACACCACAAGTCCAAACACCATGAAACCAAGTTGATGCACCCTTCTTCAAGAGATAATTCCAAAAAGACCAAGAACATGGTCCAAAACATCTCGATTTAGTGGATTTCATCAATACAAAACAAAACAAACAAATTACCTTGTTCCACATATAGATTGGCATAATTCACTATTAATTAAAATAGTCCACTACATTATATATATACCTTAGGTTATTGTACCCTAGGTTATTTTAAGTTATTCACATTATTTTAAACAATTTAGAATTATTCCACTTAAGATATTAATAATAATTATAGGTTATTCCAACTTTGATTATTATAGGTTTAAATTTTATTTAAAGCTAATTTAGGTTATTTTAAGTCATTTTACCTTATGTTATTATATATTGTATTTTTAAATAGCTTATGGTTATAACCTACAACAACCTAAGGTTACATAACATGTAATAACCAAAAAAAGCTTAGGGTATAATAGCTTAGAGTGGATTAACTTATATATATATATATATATTCTATTATAAAATGATAATCCAATTTTCAATTGACCTTACAAGCTTAGTGAAATGGAGAGGGATTTAGTTTACACCTGAAAAATATTATTATTAAATGTTGGTTTACTAAAATGTTTAATGGTGAATATGCCTCAACAAAAGTGACGTTGGCCAATAAAGATATTTTTTGCAATTGGACCAAATGTCGCATGTGTGGGGAATACCATCCAAGGTATGGATTGAGTTTAATTTGGTTATTTTTGCTTTTGCCAAATGTTATATCAACAATATTATCACATTTAATTTGATTTCAAAGGATCACATGTAGTATTTGTGAAAGGTGTTTGATTAACTTAAGGAACACAACCTTAAGTTGCATCTTGGCAAATCTTGGATTTTTCACACTCGAGTCGAATGGGACATATGATTTATCCTATCAAATTGGGGGTTCAAAAGGCCAAAGTTGGAAGGCCATCTCATAGGTTTTTTGGCTAAAGGATGTTAATTAATTATGAATTTTATTGGGCATATGTAATTATTATTGAAAATGCATCAAAGGATTTAACAACATTGTTAAATAATTGATCCAATTAACAAAGGTTGATTAGGATTTCATTTAGGGTGGGCCATATGCATATACCTTTTACATCACAAACTTGTAATACCATGAAATTCAATATAATATGTGTGAAAATCATAAAACAATATGTCCATGCAAAATCCATGGGGTTCAAAATGTAAAATTGACATGAAAAAAAATATATAAATGATGCTTCTTTTCTACTTATGATGTATTAATGTAAGTATGTATGATTTACATTTTAATTAAATCCTTGCAATTATCATGATGTAATTTTGCATAAAATTATGTAATTTTTGTGTATTAAACATAAACATTCACATTTTTCATTCAAAAAGAATGTTTCATTTGTATGAATATTCAAGATATTGAATATGTACAAATATTGTTTATATTAACCATAACACAAAATTCATGTGATTTTTGGACAAACCAATGAAAACCAGATTTCACACAAATTTTATATGAACCTATGAAGTTTAGTAAGTATGTGATGTAAGAATTAATTGAGATGTAAAGTTTGTTCATGTCAACTCCCATTTCATGACAACCCATATGGGGGCAACCCTTTCAATTACATATGTAATTTATATACCTATTACATACCTATTATTAATTAAATAATGAAATAATTAATTATTAGTGATTCATTATTGTTAATGATTTTTTAATTAAATAGTTAACTAAATACTAAATAAAAATGGTATTTAGTATTAATTTAAAATATTAAATAAATAATTATCAAATAATTATTAACTTTTATTTAAAAGTAATCATTATTGATTAAGTCTCACATATAATTAATAGGTAATTTTTTTAATGTATGTAGCTTGCATACTAAATAATTAACTTTACTTTACTATCTACTTTACTGCCTACCTACCTACCTACCTACCAACCTATTCATGTACCTAATTACTTAACTATGTTCTTAACCTACCTAGCCCACCCATAATGTATGCAAAATGTATATTTGACATGCCTTAAATACAACATAGTTTATAAATATACCTTGATATATTTCAAAACACATTATAGCAAAAGATACATCTCATTGTTTGGGCATTATCACCATCCGCATCCTTACTATCATTGGCATAAAAAAAACCCCGACATAAAACATTATATTATTGCCTTTCCATTTCTTCCTTTGAACATGCAATTTTTCAAGATTTAGATTTTCCTTTTCATTTTGTGGCACATTTAATATTGTTTGTTGGCTTGGATTTTTTTCCATCTCTTTTTCTTTGATTTCAATTTTATTCATGAAGATTTACAAGTTTCATTATGCATTATTTACTTTATAATTAGATTCCTCCATTTTCTACAAGACAAAGTATACCAAACAAGGGTGAAGAAACCCAAGTAAATGCTAGTATTACAAAATCTAAATTCTACTTCAAACATCTAAAAATCCTAAAAAATGATATCATACTAACATTTACAAATCATAAAAATCATTCACTTTTCCCTTCTTTGTTTTTTATAATGCAATAAAATAACACAACAAAAGATATTAAATAATGCAATAAATATATGCAAATCTGATGTTAATAGGTGCAAATCATGCAAATTATAAGAAAAAATCCATTAGTGTATGTAGAAATCAATTTATATACAAAGCCTTTTTTGAAAAACAAACAATTTGACAAATAAAAAATGCAATCTAATATATAAAATATTCAAACAAATACACAAACAAATAAACATCAACACCCAAACCACATTGTTGGTGCACAAACATATTTATGAGTTCAAGCTAATATTCAAGAAAATAAGCAACAAACAAAGCAAAAAAGAGTAAAGTTCAAACTTATCTCAAGGTCAAAGCTTGAAACAACATAGCTTCAACACAACCATATTTGATACTAGTTGAAACCTATGCAAGGCAAGTGAGGGGATGGTTAAACTAATCACAAATAATTAGTAGCTCTTGCATAAGTTGAAAAAATTATCATAATTCTTATTGGTGGGGATATGAAGGATCTTAAGGAGAAATCAAGGGATTCCAACAAACAAAAGATGAAAGGGAGATGACAATATGTGATTATATGGAATCCTTCCATCTTTCCAAAATTGCAATAAGAAACAAACATCAATTAAATCATTGAGGTGTTAACAAATGTGACTATTTTCTCACATGTTGATCTATGTGATTGCTTTCAAGAACTCATGGTCCTATACACCTTCAAGGTAACTTTCATATACACCATTTGACTTCTGGTTATATATTATGTCATTTTCAAGGTTGACAATTCAAAGAAAAAAAATATGGAAGAAGTTTAGTAAAGCCCATCCCATATGTTTTTATTTACAAAATTACTTATAGGCCAAGACAAAGGTTGGGCTCCACATGCATGTATAAGGGAAAGGAACAAACTTGTAGTGCGGGGTTCATTATCCTTCACTTATGTGAAACTACTAAAAATATTCCATGTCAAATATTTTTCAATAACATCTTGAAGAAACAAAAAGAGTAATTCATCTCATTAAAAGTCCAAATGTTTATTTTTTCTTGGACCCAAGGATGTATTGTCCACACTACTTGATGTTAACCACTTTGAAATCCATATAACAACAGAATTAGAGTTTGAATTATCATTACGTGATTTCAAACTTAAAACATGATGCATGCAATGTTGAATTCAAGTTCATCTTTACTAAAAATTAGTGAATATTTGTAATTATTAGCACATGAAGCTAATGATATCATGCACAACCCATTATGGCAAAATATTATATTCTTTTTCCTTCTTCTTTTGCCCATGATCAAGATGCCATTGTCTATCCTACTTTCATCAATCAATCTTCATTGTTTTTTCCCTTCCTTATATTATTTTTTTTTAAAATTCCATTTCAAATTTTGTAATGGGTGTGAAGAATAGTGGAGAGGACTTGGGTGATATATAAAGAATTGGAAACAACTAGGTAGAGCTTCCTTAAAAGCTTGGGGTTTAAATTTATAATTTGAGCTATTCAACTTTAAATTCTCTTTTTCCATCCCACCTCATGAACAACATATACATCCCAACTAGTTTTTATAATTTCATTAGGTACTTGATTTGTCAAATTAATGAACATATTCATGTCATGATTATTGTAAGACAAAAATGCAAACACAATAGTGGCCCAAAACTTTGTGGATATAAATAAACTTTGTTTATAAAAAATTTCCAACTTAAAAATCTTTGAGGAAAATAATATGGAAGTTTTTTAATGAGACCAAATAACAAATATATAACAAAGGAAAAGAGGGTAGAAATGTTATTTAGAAAATAAAATAAATATGATTAAAAATTCTTAATATATAAACCTTTGTGGAAGATCTTAAATGTATGTACCAATGCTTTAGGGGTACCTACCTTGCCAATGTAGGTTTTGATATATTTATACTTTCACAAAAAATCAAATTAGATTTTATATTACAATTCCATATGTCAATAAAGTTGTTTTCTTCATGTCTAATGTTAAACATTATATTTCTTATATCTTATTCAAATGTTAATAACATGTCATTGCAAAGGTTTAATGATATCCACATGTTTGCAAATGCAAATGCCTTCCTTCACCTTGTTTTTTTGGTTTTGGGTTTGATTCCCATGCATATTTCATACCTTGGTCACGATCCCAAGGAAAAGGTCATGTTAGGTTTTCAAATACAAATGGAAACATGGTTTTAAAATAAAAATAATTAACATGATTAATTTTTAAATTTACATATAAATTGTCCCTTGCATCTTTTGCAATTTTCATATTTTATCTACAAAAAATATTTAATCTACAACATGTTCAAATTCATAATCCCATGAGCCAACTTATCCTCTTCACATCATGTAAGCACATTGCCAAAACAAATTTTCCAAAACAAATAACATATTTTCAAAATCTACCATAAATGCAATAACCTCCCATGAAATTATTTCACACAAATCATCACCATGCTACACAAATTCCATCTTAATCATCTTTGCACAAGAGTTATAGTTTTTGACTTTCATATTGACATTAGGAAGTAGGTAACCCCCTTTTTGTTATTACATTGTCAACTATTCAATTCAAATTGTAATTGAAAATAAATAGCTATAGTTGCAAAATGTTTTTTACAATTATGCATTAAAAAAATTGCAAGTACAAGTCAAAAAAATAGTGCAATTGAAATCAATAGCCATGTGTCACCACCACAACAATAATTATTTCACTTGCAAATGACACTTACCATTATAATTGAAGGTTGTTTTCACTTATAACCCAATGGTGGATGAACTTCATCCATTAATATTGCTTGATGTCAACTAATCCCAAGTTGCAAATTTGACTGTGTTGTAAGTAAATTGGGCAAAAGGTTTAGCCAATAGTTCAATGACACATGGTGCATCCACAAAGTTGTGATTTCAATTGAGTTACAGTCAAATGGTTGATTGATGTAATTGAAACAAGTTAAAGAAAAAGTTTATGATTATTTGAAAAGAAGTTGAAGAAGTCACATGTCCATGCTTATTACTCTTGTTTAATGTTGACACATGCAAAGTTAATACTCCCCATCTACCTTTGGCCTAGAATTGAAAGGTTGACTATAATGTAGTCAAAATTAAGTTGAAAGATAGGTATGTAAATGACAATTGAAGAAAGTTGAAACTTTATTGGAATGAATACAATTGATGAACAATTCGAATGAAAAAGAAGTTGTAAAATGAAAACATGTCTAGATCTAATTTTGCATTTATATGGTTCAAACATCAACTAAGGAAGTTTTTGTTTATAACTTGTTATTAAACTATCAAACTTTATATTTGAACATGCACATATAATTGTCTTACTTTGCAATAAGAATGGCAAGAGAATTCAAGCAATCATTAATTTGACAACATTGTGAAAAAGGGACATAAAAAATAACAAAGATAAATAGCTTACAAAATAACTAAAAGATGTAGGAAATATAATACAATGGCACCAAACATCCATTTAAGTACACAACCATCTAGGTCCTTAAAGATAGAATGCATGAAACATAAAAACCCTTGTCCATATATACCAGAGTTAATGAATTCCCTTTCAACAATATTATGTTCATATGTATGGAGGCAAATTACTTTGCTCCAAAAGGTTCATTCAATGAATGTAGAATATGAGTTTTTAAATAAGTAGAACTAGCTTAAAACTATTCATTAGGACCAATGGGTGATTTGTTGTTAATTCATCAACATATTTCTTATGTTCAACATAATGACATTGGGGATTGCAAGGCTATAATGAACTTTGTTTCACGAGCAATAGGAACATGTTTGCAATAGGCACACGTTTGGCATTCAAATTAATCAACCATTGCCAAATATACTCACAAGTCTCTTATAGTTTATTCTCCATGATTTCCCAATTGGGGAATTCTTCAAAAATATATTCAATAAACATCCCAACCTACCACCAACCACACTTGTCAACTATTCAATCCAAAATCCAATTGTATTTCAACCCAAAAGATAATCAAGTTACCATCATGTTGGAAATGCTTATCATAATCAAATAATAGGATAAAGGCCTGCAAATAAATTTCCAAGGCTACTATTCCAAGCTACATGAATATTTGAACATTAATCTCACACTTCATTGTGTCATAGCAAAAGTCCATAGAGTTTCAAACCAAATCCTTGCAACATTCAAATTATCAATTAGAATGGTTACAATTGATTAACACGTGAATACACCAATCTCCAACTTGATTGTGCCATAGGATGATTACATTACAATATTTTATCATGTAGGCAACGTTGTCACAAATATTGATGGACAAAAGTTGACCAATATGTATTTCCTTGGCAATGTTTGGAGAATAGAAAGCATCTATAGTTCGTTCATTAGCAAACACACGTGCTCAACAACTCACACCATGCTCATGAATATCGATTAATAATTCCACAATTCACACCCAATGCAAACATTCAAATTTTAAATTCATTAAACAAAATTAATGTTTGCTTTAAGTATTGATACACACAAAACAATCAAACAAAAGCTCAAAATTACATCTCATATGCAATTGAACTTTTATAACCATCATTTGTCATAAAACATTTAAAATTATGAACTTCACAATTTATTATAAGTATTGATAGGATATTTCATTTGGTGATTCACATACTTTAAGTTATTTATCATGTGGATTAACATCATTGCACAAAACAAATAAATTGCACATACAACAACACATGATTTACAATTCTTTTAAACACATGAACCATAAACACAAGTATCACATGGATAACATCCATAATTAAATATGTACATTCTTGATAAACTATATACAATTGAATATTTTCCATATATATATGTAGTAGGATTAATGAATTTTATTGTATGCTTCAAGTTTACACCAAGGTTAACACTATGAAGGAAAATCTTCATAATATGTTTCACTATTCAATTTATCTTTTGCATTGTACAACTTGACCATAATAAACACAATTAAACTTGTCACCCCACCCATGACAAGTCATTAGTCGAATTGATTTATCTAGGCTATTCCCCCAAGTACGTGTTAAATGTGAGATACTTTATCTAACAAAACTTCCAATTGAACCATTGGCTTGTGAGAGATTTTTTGGTAACAAAAAATTGCACAAAGTTGCCCTCCAAGATGCAAGCACGATTTACATGCAATGTTTTATACCATGTCATTATATCCATTTAGGTCTTCCACAAGAATGTGACTTCTATGAAGTTATATATATAGTTCTCAAACAAATGTTGTAAGTTTTAAACATAACATATTAATGTACACATGTTGCAAGTTGGACAAAGAACATCTTATCACACAAGCATACTACCATGCAAGTTCATCATGTAGTCAAAGTATTGTCCTTTCAAGGATGGCACATTCACCATTTTGAAAATATCACAACAAGTATATCTACCATCCTATCCATTTTGATGATCAATGCCATGTAGAATGGGTCTCATAATTTTCCTACATTGTAACACGTTGCATTGATGATTATAGTATTGCTTCTCATATGATTAATCTTGTCACAATGTTGGAGAACTTAGTATATCATGAGAAGCATTCACATGTTCCAACCATTGGCTAAATTCCATAGTTCTTGTTGTTTATCATATTTTGACAATTTCTTACAAATATGTATGAGATTGTAAAAGAAAAAACCACATACTTTGAAGGCCAAAGATGAAAATTCATAGTGTAATCATAACCTTATGAATGTTGTTCACAAAATGTCAAATCATTACCTTCATCATCAATAACAGTAATGAGCCATAGGACTCCCTCATTCCCCCATTACTTTCCTTAGTTCCTTAAAGTGGGCGTAGACAAATATGTAATAATTTGCCAAAGATTTTGGGCAAAACCATATATCAAGACATATTTGTCACAAGTTTTTCTATCCAAGTTTCCCATAACATGATGACAAGGGGATCATTCAAAAATACGCACTCCCAACTCCTTGAGGGACTCAAATGTGAATCCCAAATAGAAAACAACATAAGAGTAAGGAGTCAGGGCACGCTCCGTGGCTTGCAACACTTTGGAGGGGTAGAGGGGTGTGCTGGAGCTTCGGGATGGGACTAGGAAGAGTTGACAAGCTTTATCTACTCACACAGACCTACACAAAACCAACGCAAGGTGGTTAATGCATAGTTGGAGCACATTTGGTGCTAGGACAAGCCACGGGCAACACGAACACACAAGACTCACCGTAGTCCATACTTGGGGGAAGCCACCACCTCCCCCCTTATAATATACTCTGCACCTCTCCATGGGGCCCACATCCAAATGACTTTTTGTCTCAAGACTCCCAAGTGGAAGTCCCGAAATCACCAAGGTTGGGACTCCCGCAACTTTGGGGCGCCATAACTTTGCGTGCAGACCTCGGATTGAGATGAGGTCTAAAGAAAAGTTGTAGCCCTCGTCGAGAGCTTTCCAATGGTATGTCTCAAGCCATCTAAAAAAAATGAAAATTGGGTCGATTTTTGACTTTTAATGGTCAAAAGTCAAATTGCCAATTTGACTCCCCGCCCTTTTTTGGGCCATAACTTGTGTTTCAAATGTCCAAATGGGCGGAAATGGGCGATGTGAGCCCACTTTATATATCTACGTTTCAAGAACTTTCCATTGATATAAAGAACTCCTCAAGCCATTGAGTTTTGACCCCTGCAATCGCCCTCTGAAGATTCGGGAGTCCACTGGGACTCCAACTCCCAAAGTAGAATTCCCTTGGGGTGTGAGGGTTCATTCCCTCACACCTTCTCACACTCCCAGGAGTATGTTGTGTGACTCTCGGTTTCCCTCTTGGTCCACAACCTTACAAACCCTTGCTTTGGTCGCGAGCCCAAGGTTAGGGTTGCGACGGTTTTTCTATCCAAGTTTCCCATAACATGATGACAAGGGGATCATTCAAAAATATCATTACTGCACCATCATAAATGTTAGTTTTTTTCATCTTTGCTGATTTGTTGTTGTGCAAATTGTTATATATTGTAAAATCAAACACATACATGTACACATAGTCATGATTTCTTCATCTTGATGCTTACACCATAAGTTTCAAGTTAAATTACAATCATAAGAAACTACATATTTATGAAATTTTATAAACATTTCCACAACAACAATTTGAAGGTAACATGACAATGAGTGCAGTCATAACCTTTTGAGAGTCGCTCACAAGGGATCAAATGGTCGCCTTCACTAGAAATAATAATGAATGAGGTGCCATCACTAACCATTAACTTCATTGGCTCTTAATAGAAGGTGTAAAAAAGTAAATAATAATGAACCCCAATTTGTTAGACAAATGATTTTACAAAAACTACATCCTGAGTTTCCAAAAGCAATGGGAAAACTCAATCATGATGTTAATTAACACTCAAGAAACATAGTTCAATAAACTACACATGAATTATGTAAGACTCCTTCACGCTTGGATGTTGTATGTCATCATGCTCTTGTTATCCCTCCATCAAGAATGTTTGCATTGACCATGATTAATCGTGTAACAAATGTAGAATGATTAATAATACCAAAATTGCATGCTTACTAGATGTCAAACCAAATGAGCTATTTTGTGCAAGACCTACTCACAAGATAAGTAAAATTTAGATGGATCTCAAAGCTTGAATGAGATTGGTTTGTCATGCACTATTTGACACAAACCATATTACTTTTTTGATTGCCATAAATTTTGTTTAGGCAATTAATAAAATATTTTTCAATCTCTAGACATGTTAATTCATTAACAAAACAAACTAATCAACAATATCTACTTTTGAAGTTCACATTGGAAACAAAAGTTAGATCAGAAATCCATTGAGGAATGTGCATGGCATAGATCTGGCAAACATAAAACAAAGACCATGACAACAACAATTTACCGTCATGTTTGACATGCACATATTCCTTATTTGTATGCTTTTCAAAAAGGATTTGGGAAGACCAAACATGTGTGATTTTCCAATAAAATGGAGTGGAAACTTTTAACCAAGTCAACATTTTTTTTGTTGTAGATTTTTGTGATTCATTCTTGTTCATTTTTCTATGATTATTGTGGTTTGTTTGTTTATGAATCTTTTTATCATTTGAAATCTTTTTAGAGGTGCGATTATTTACACATGGAAGAAAGGGGTTTTCTTTGAGATTTGGAATTCTAGAACACCATATAGAATGTGTTTATAAAATGATTGTGACAATACTAGTTTAAATGGAAGATGTATAAGAAGCTTATTCCATACTATTGGAAAAACCTTGGCAAAAACAAGTCAAAGTTTATCATGATTGGGGCAATAATGCCTTGATGATTATTATAAAAATTAAAATTGTCACATTGAACATTTTGAATAGAATTTCTATTCACCCGCCTAGGGAACCATGTAATCTAGATGATAATCATGATTGAAAAATTAGACTCACCAATAATGATGACGAATGCCTTTATGAAATCATTTAAGAATTATGGCCCATTGGTGAAATAAGTTTGAATTGGTGAATTTGCAATAGAAATATTATGTGGAATGATGGAACCAAATGAATCACCTAACTATCCAATATGGTATTATCATCATAAACCAAGAAAAAATCCAATTTAGATGAATCTATTGATGTGACCATTAAAAATAAACAAATAATAGGGTGGATTTTAACAACTATGAACAACTAACCAAAGGTTAATTTAGCGAGTGAGGAAGACTTAATATATATATGGATTTAAATGCATCAATATCCATTGTTTATACGAAGGAAATCAAAGGTTTGTTAACAAAATTTAAAGATGTATTTGCTTGGAGTTACAAGGAATTGAAAGGGTTACCAAAAAAAATTGTGAAAGTAAAATTGAACTCATGGTTGGCGCATGACCAATCAAACAAAAGCAACATTGCATAATCTAAACTATATTCAAAAAGTTCAATGGGATTTGAACAAACCGTAATATGCCTTTACTAAATGGTTATTTCCTTTAGTGATTGTGCAAAATAAGAATTCCAAGTTACACATTTGTGTGGACTAAGTGGGTGCAAAAATGAATGGACCAATGGCCTATAAGAAATTACCATTTTATAAAGTCCAAAACATAGGTTTTTTTGTGGGTTACAATGAATTACAAAGGTTTTCCATTGGTTGCTTGGGCATCTTTTCCATTTAATCTAAAGCCTATTTAGAGCTCCCTTTCTTAACACATGTGCACAAGAACAATCCTAAAGCCTCTTTTTCTAAAACTTTATGAACTTTTGAAAAAGCTCTATTTTATTTTCTAGTTTATTTTTAAATCCATAGGTAAAATGTTACAAATGCCATGATGCAAAACTTTTGATTTTTTTTTTTTTACTATGTTATCAAACCAAAATCAAATCCTTAACCAACACATCATAAATGATTGGACTATTTCAAAATCCATATTAAAAATTGTTGTCAAGATTACAATCCATGATGTTCAACTTTGAAAGTCCATATCTTTTGTGTTTTTCTTGATTATGGAAAATTAATAAATGGAATATATATAGATTAAAGTTGGTATCCTTAAACTAAATCCCTATAGAGAAAAAATAAATTTACCTATCAAATATGGTCATTAGAATGACAAGCACGCTATAAAGTTTTTTAAAAAATTCAAATGTTGGTCCATTCATTCTTGCATCGCTTGACTAGAGAAAATTTAATGCATAAATGATAAAAGATCCATTCTACTTAACTTTTGTGGATTTGGTGTTTGACCATATTGCAAGTCATGGGATGTAATCATTTATGGATGGGTACAATGGTTATAATCAAATTAGGATGGTTGAATTTTTAAAAAAATATTGCAACCTTTGAATGGAGGAAAACGTTTATGAACAATCTACCAATGTTGGTTGCACTAAACTTGATCAAAGAATTCCATGTGTTTATAGATGCATCCAATTATGTTGTGGGAGCTATATTAGCTCAAAATATGGACAACACCATTGATCATCCAATATAGTATGCTAGTCGACTATTGACAAGTGCTAAGAAAATTATTATACTACTAAAAAAGAAACACTTGCCATGATTTATGTTATCCAAAAAATTCAAGATTATCTTCTTAATAACACGTTTACATTCACTACAAAAAAATGTATCCATGTACGCCAAGTGATTTAACTAGATTTTGAGTGAATTCATCAATACATTAAATGGGGACAAATAGTGAATTGCACCCACATTTTGTAGTGATGATTTTTCTAGATCATCAAACTCTACCATATTTGGTGAATAAAAAAATATTCACTATAAAAATAAGTAGATGGTTATTACTCTTGCAAGAATTTCAAAGTAACGTATAACCCCAAATGAATCTATTTTGTTCTTGACCAATTATCCCAAATTGATAATGGTAAACCAATTGTTGGAATGGAATATTAGTTACCAAATGCTACCCTATTATTGATATCAATAAACTTGTATCCATCTATAAATTTTTTTTACAAAAGGGTTGTTTTGAGGATGAAATATTAGACCAAAAATAAGGAAACAAATCATTGCTAAATCTAGATCCCACACACTATATGGGGAGAAATTGTATAAATTTGGCCCAAATGCAATATTAAAAGACAATGTTTAATACCTTCCAAAGCTAAATCAATGCTAATTGAGTTCCATGAAGGACTAATCAGTGAACATTTTAATGTGAACATTTGTAAATAAAGTTATGATAGTCGATTATTAATGGCCTACCCTATAAATATACATTATTGAATTGTGCTAAAGTTGTGAAGTTTGCCAACAATTAGGACCCATATTTAGACATGGGAAAGGACCTCTTCAATTTATTATGGCATTTGAACCCTTTATGAAGCAAGGATTAAACTTCATGGGCATCATCAAGTTTCAGGGCCTATTTTGGACACCTTGCTAACCAAATAGGACAAAACATATCACTACAACTTCATCATCCTTTTCAACAACCCAAAGTTAGTAACAAAGTATCATGGGTTGCAAGGAATAGGTTATGTTAATTCATTATTTTTTCCTCCTCCTTCACTTTTGCAACCTATCTTGTGAATCACATTTTTTTTATTATGGCGCGTTTTTTTTTTTTCGTTAGAAAAGAAGAATATCTTGAATTTGGATTGTCTTCTTCAATTGTGGTTGGTTATCCCTCGTTATGCCTTTTGTCTTTTGCATGGCAAACATCCATCGCCATGTTCAATTAATAACTTGTTTTTCCACCCCCTTCCCCACTCCCATTTTCTCATTTTCATTCCTTTTTTTCTTTCCATTCCCTCCTTGCTTATCAGAAACCTACATTTGCATATCACTAAACAAATGCAATACTAAACCATTTATTCACAAAATTTTCCTATAATATCTAAAACAAAAAAGTGGCTTGCACAATTAGTCACATTGATACAAGCTATGAAGGACTTGAAATTAACGTTTGATGAGATGCATTTTGTTATCACAATGTTTTATTTGCTTAAAAGCATGTCCAAAGTGTTGTGGCATAACTTGCTTGTCCTCATCAAGCTCCCCATCCCATCACTTTAAGATTTTTCCTTTTTGACCTACCCTCTATTACTTACCTTTTAATCCTTCAACTCTTGCATTTTAGGGATTTTTCAATTGACCACCTCAATTTTTTGACCTTCTTCTTCACATTTTTGACCCAAATAACCCAAGACAAATTGAGGTGCCAAAAAATCTAAGATTTTTATACTTCCCAAACTTTTTCTTTTTTTCTTTTGATTTCAGCTTATGTCATTTTTGGAAATGAGTTCATAAATTTATAATTGTTGTTTGATATTGAATAAAATTTCCAAAATTTCGCTTCAAAAAAATAAAAATGGGGTTGGCATGCTCAAATTTATTGACATTTGAATTGGACCAACCTTAAACATCAATCTTGCAATCCTTGCCACTAAACTACCAACTTAAACATGAATACATATGTTGTACCTTGCATATTTATTTTAGATTTTCTAAAATTTTAAGTATCTAAACTAGTGTTTCCACACCCATAATTAATTCAATAGTTGACATGTATTTCAAAACAAAATGCCTTTCAATCGCATGCATGGCATATCTTAAGCTAACCATGTTCACATTGATGTCCATACATTCAACTTTGTTGAATGTCCATTGTTGTTGATGTGGCATGCCATGAAACATCCCCATCAAATGTAACCAAACTTTATACTCATATACTATATGTTTGAAATTACATATAAGAATCTAGATCCCACAAATATTTTGCTTGGTAAACTTTGTAGATATAATCTAAATGCAATTAGTACCATAAAAAGCAAGGTGATTGGACAAATGTATTTATAATTACAACATAATGCATATTTACTTTAGTGATGTTGATTTGAGAAGGATTGGAACCAATGGGGTGATATCCACGAAATAAAATTTTTCTTTCAACTTATTTAAATGCTTTAAAAAAATCCTCATTACAAATATAAAATAAAATAACAACATTTTGGAATAATTTTTGGATTGAAGTATTTTATTAGTTATGTGTGGGCCCATCTTGGGCAAATATGGCCTTTTAGAAAAAATGGATCAATCAAAATTTAACATGCAAAATCATTGCAAACCCAAAGTTGCATATCAATATACATATTTGCCATTTATATGGTTCCAATCTAGTAACAATAGTGGTGAGCTTACAACTTTATTATTAACATCAACAAGGGTATGTTAGGATGAAAACCATCATATGCCAATGCAAATGCCACACTTCAATTGAAAAAATATTTAAGCAAGTTTGTTTTGCAAATAAATTCAACTTTTGCATGAAGGTTTAAATACATGAATAGTACATGTATAGTTGCACGGAGGCAACTATACATAATACCCGTGCCCTTGCACATCAATTGAAGCTATCTAATAAAGATCAATGCCATAATCCAATCTAATGTCCCTATGTATTCCATATTTATGTGTGTAGCATTTGTTGATTGCAAGGCACACTATTGACATTGAATATGTTTTTACCAAATCAAGCCCAAGCAAGTAAGGTACCCAACATAGTCCATGAAAATGAACATGTGAAGGAATATGGTGATTGAACACATAATATATTATCCCAAAACTAACATTTGGCAATTTCTACCAAATTAATAATTAAAATTTCCAACAAAAGGGGTTGGACAACCCCATTTTTAATTTTTCAAAAGTTTGCTAGTTAATGTTAAGTACAAGAGGTGCACATGTTATTCATGATATACAAAGGTAGACATGTTATTTACAATATACATGTAATGGGAGACCAGTGGCAGGGACAATCCTTTACTTGAAGCAGGTCAATACCCAACCAACCCTAATGTGGACCCCAAGTCCTATTAGGTGGACATATGGGATTTATACAATCATGAAATCCTATGACTAGATTTCTATGCATCAAAGATGTTGCAAGTATATTAGAACATTATCTACTTCCTTTATGAAATCTGAAACTTTACAACAAAGGTGCATGAGGAAAAAATAGGTGTGTAAGTTATATGAAGTTCCAATTAACATTCACAATTTTGATCCTCAAAAGGTGTGATTTGTATGCAAGAAATGAAATAACTGCACAACACACAAGAATTGCTCAATCAATTTTTTTTGATGTTGTTTGGTAATCAAATTATTGGTGTTGAAGTAAATCTCTTTTAGTAAAAATGCTATAGATGAAGTTCTTAATTGAGTAGAACTTGGGGGGG
>Ga0209208_10000323_pt1 | contig 58992 bp, 46 predicted proteins | sample S1TSphfallax_3_FD_187694 | JGI IMG/M metagenome (GOLD analysis project Ga0209208, IMG submission 187694) | Host-associated microbial communities from peat moss isolated from Minnesota, USA - S1T2_Fd - Sphagnum fallax MG (SPAdes) (version 2) | ecosystem: Host-associated > Plants > Peat moss >... | reverse complement strand
GTGGGCCAAGCACCTTTTGGTTTTCCTATTTTGTTTGTAGGAAACCAAGGAGGTTTTTCTTGCCTTGTAACTGGTTGGTAGGAGCTTTGATCATCCAATATGTGAGAAACCTACAAGTTAGAGTCTTTGATGGTGTATCTCAAAGCCAACTATAGAACTCATAGTGGTGCAAGGTTGGTCCACTAGTTGTGCAACTAGTGCGCATAGGCATTGCATTGTGCCGCATAAAGTAAAAGCAACTCTCCAAAATAATGCTCGACTAGTGTGTAGTGCTCCTGAACTTTCTCCCTATGGTCAAACTGAGACGGGCTATTCTCAACTACATAATTAAACGTAGGAGAAATGGATTGAGCTTAAGTGATCAATCGTACCATGTTCATGAAGAGATCGAATCTTGTGTCACTCAAGCCTTTTCTAAGTCTAGAAGTTGAAAATCCTTTACATTCCCAACTTGAAATGATGAGGTCCATGGGGCCAAGTAATTCCGTATGTTTGTTCTGAATTAGTTGTATGTCAAAGGGTAAGAAAGTGAAGTTGACCTTACATGTGGTGGTTGCAAACTATTATGGAAATTTGGCTGTGAGCTCCATCATTCTTGATGTCGCCACTTGCCTTACAATAGGATCAATGTCTATGTATAAATACTTTTGAACCACCATCCTTGACTGTAGTAGGGCTTCAAAACTTGTACTAATACCACCAAAGAGCTATAGTAATGTAATCCCCTCCTTAGACAGTGTCCAGGTGATTAACTGACAAAATATTGGTTGAATCAGTTCGCCATGGCTCTCCATGTTCTCAAAATTAGACACAGCTTTGACTAAGGGCTTGTGGGTTGCTTTAAACCTTTGTAAAACCTTTGGTCCGTGTTGAATGTCAATAGGAACCACCTTCAAGCTTTTAGTAGCTTGGGCGTAAACTATTTCCTCTTCATTTCCCTCTATCCACTCATGGTTAGCTTGTTGTATGTAGGAAATAGTGTGTGTTTCCTTGAACATACAATGGTGAGCCATAGGACTATGGTTCCCATGTAAATCAAGGGGCATATATCATAGGTAGTGGCCATTAGTCTCCCAATCCACTTAGTAGTATGCATGTTCGAACTAGTTGTCAATTGTGAAACTTGGTGGAAACAGGGCCTTTTGCCCAATGAGCACATCGTAACTCGTGGCATTGATGACTAAACATGTGACCTATATGCAAAGCTCTTAATCTATACTTTCATTGAAATTAAGTGTAATCAAATTTAAGCTCTCCCCAAGTACTTTTTCTACACTCCCACTAGCTATGCGAATTTTGCCACATAGATTTCCGTAGTTTAGAATCGAACATGCCCATCTTCTTGGTGAATTGACCTCCAAGAATAACTGGTTGGGCACCTGTATCAAGAAATACCACTCTGGGTGTATGTCTTCCCACATGGATTATTAACTCAGTATTGTCGATAATGGCAACTTCGATGGCGATGGAAATTCTCTCACTAGGCACCATCTTTGGAAATGAGTGAGAGATTTTGTGAACATAATGATTATTCACAACGCTTTTGTTAAGTAACAGTTAAGTAACAAATCCACAAGTGAAGTGTTATTGGCTCCCTTCTGATATGTGAATGTAGAATTAGCGGTAGGAGAGCCCATTAATTTGGCCATGGTAAAACTAATGACCAGATTATGAAAACCTTCTATAACACATGAGCCAATCGAATGTCTCTCCAAGGTGTTGGATGGGACCCTTATCGCATGTGGATCAAGGATTCGTAGAGGACCTAATGTAATGTTCAGGGTATCCTTTAGTATTACAATTATGTCCTTGGTGCTTAGCTTCAAATCTTGAAAACTAAACGACGATATATTCACAAGCTTTTGTGCCATTTCATGCATTTGAAGTTGGCATTCCATAAGATGATTAGTGGAAAAATTCTGTGTTTTCCTAATGTACATGTATTCTTGGGAGATGAAAATTTGATGCCCTAGCAGCTTGTGGTGTAGTAGTCTCCTCCCCCCTTGCCAACAAGGTGCATTCTTCTTCCATGTTGACAAGACGAAAAAATTGTGGCACGACTATTAAAGTAAGTACCAAATCTGGATTATTGGGCATAGTCCCATGATATGCAATGGTAGATTGTAATATAGTTTGAGAGGCGGTAACGATGGCTGTGGCATAAGCTGGATTAGGGATCTAGGTGATGCCCACAATCCCCAAAGAATGTTTCTCATAGACATCTAATGTTTCATAGTGCAAATAACGAGCCAGTTATTTAAATGTCATTACTACATATTGCGCCCTTTTGCAAAGGGCCAAATAAAAAACCTGAAGGGTTTGCGAAGGAAAAACAACCTACCATATTTGCGATGCGACACACATCGCACCTTGTGGTCCACCACCCATTGTTAATTTATATTGTACCCTACAATCATCGCAGCATTTTTGCGACATATACCACAAAGAAAACTTTGCAACCCACTCAGTCTTCGTCCACCCTAGCAATATTCCACATTTCGCAACGTTTAATCATACTCAAAACATCGCACATTTTACGATACAAAACGTATTGCTAAAAACTTTGAGAGTCACGAAAAATCGCAAGCTTGCGTTATTCGGCGCCTCGCATTTTGCGTTTGAATATGTATCGCAAACCTCATCACAAATTTTTACGAAACTTTCCAGTGTTGGATGTATCGCAAGTTGCGATGCATGTTAACTCGCAAATTAGTGAAAGGGTTACTGGAGAAGGCAGTTTCGCAAAAGGTTTCACAATATCATCTGATTTATCACGACTTTTTTTAAGTCACAAAAAATCTCGGTGACATTGAGGTAGTACATGCGATAGTGCAAAGGACAGTAGTACAAAGTTCCTAGAGGGATGATGTGCAATACAGAGGGCCTACTTGCAGAACTATAAAAGCTAAAATTTTTTGTGAACAGTTCCATTATGTTAGGATCCCTTTAGCATTCACAATTTCTTCCGGAGAGAGCTTAGGAGGAACAAGAGGGTTGGCAGAGATGTGAAGGAGGTCTAGGAATTCAATTAAGGTTGACAATAGTTCACGAGATTTTTGTTCAGATTTAGGGTTTTGGCGTTTTGGCATTTTGGCGCTTTGGCGCTTTGGCACTTTGGGTTTAAGGTTTTGAAACCTTTCTGCATTCAAAGATTTCAGCTATGGCCGAAGATTTGGAGGCCATACCTTCATCCTTGTCAGTGCAGTATTCGACTACTAAGGAACTACAGAGCATATTGAGAGAGATTTTGAGAAGGATGAGACTAGAGCATCTGTATTTGATTCCTTGGGACATACAGGATGGCACTTACCTTGATTTTTACAACAGGAGAGTAGATCCAAGATTTTCTACAATAGTGAGAGGTAAACCAGCTGAATGGGACTTGGAATTTGTAGGAGATTCATTTCAATTACCTTTGGAGGGGCATGGATTTTTGTCACAAAAGGATCCTTTGTCTGAAAGGAAGCCACTGTTTTTTCAAGTTAATAAAGAATATACTTTTGGGAAGACAAATAAAGATTCTAAAGTTAAAAAAGGGAATCTTAAAAAATCTTGAAGCTACTGAGGGACTAAACACATCTGACTAAAATGCTGAAGGCCAATAGGGCCCTATCAGTACCAAGAATATATATTAAATATTGAAAGGCCAAAAATTTCAAGTCAAGTCTGAAAGCGCCAAAACGCCAAAGCGCCAAAACGCCATAAAAAAAAAAAAAAAATTTAGACCAAATGGAAGCTATAAATCCACTTAACCATTATTATAATCTATTTTGCCTTGGCAGACTGAGTGAAAATATCAGTAAAATACGCATAACATTGCTCCTATTCTTTAAAATAAAATTACACAATGGAGCAAAATAGGCAGAAAATGACACAATGAACATTGTGCAGTAATATAGAACCACAAGCCTCAATGGCAATTTGTATAAAAATAATGAGTAGTACATTATACGTGGTCATCATCCACCTTAGAGGTTGTAAACACAACCTCTGGTTTCTCACCTAAAATAGAACGGGACCGTGGCACATATGTGACAACAAGTGACCACTCCTTTGGGTCTGGGGGATAAGGAAGATAAAAGCATTGCTCTACATGACTGCGAAAAGTAAATGGCTATGAAGTTTGCCAATGAGATGGTTGATAACTGGTGGTAGATGTCTTTAACCGTGTGTGTTCACACTCATCCTGAACTACAGTGCAATTTGCACCAGCAAGGTTCACTTTAAACCACTTGCACTTAAACACATACTCTTCAAACTTTGAATGTGCATCATAAGATACCACCAAGATCTCTTCCAGCTTTCCATAATGTGGCACAATATTTCGAACAATATTCCTATCATGCCGACTGCTTCTAGAGTCCTGAGTGAATTGCCCTTGAACTCCACAGTCAAAGGTGCGGCCCCTCTTTTCATCTAAAGTGGAAATCCTGAAATTAATATTGTGTTAGGCATTGTGAGTCAATAACCTATATGATAATAGAAACTTCATGCCCATAAAAATCATTTTAGAACATTCTAAAAAACCTGTCTGGAATGTGAAGATGAGTTAATATGCCTAATGAAATAGAAAAAATAAATACCTGAAATGTCTTCCTTCTGTCCATATTGTTGAATGTCTTGTCACAACTCTCAGTGGTCCATGAACAATGGTGCAAACATCATTTGTGACCTCTCGAAAACAGGATATACTTTCTCCTTGTGCCAACAATTGATCCACTTCAGCTAACTTCTCTTTCATGTACTTATGAAACGTAGGAAAAATCCTTGATCTCCCACTCATACTTTTGGCATTTTCATAGAAGTTCTTCCACTCTTCCATGACATTGCTATTATTTAGCATGAATGTGGTCAGCTGAATTAACTATGTAGGTAATAACATACGTGTTTTGATGGCACCAGTCAAACGGTCTTCCTCCTCTTCTCTTTCCTCCATCCAGACATGAGGACATGATGGATCTATAATGGCCAAGATGTTGCTACAATAAAACATGCTCTCTGATGCCAAGTGTCATGTCACCATGCTTCCCTCCATTCATGCATGGTTACGGACATAACCCTTTAATACTGCCATATATCTTTCAAGCCAATACATCCACCGACAATGCACAGGACCAACAATGACTATTTCATCCACAAGGTGAACTAATAAATGCACTTGATAATCAAAAATTGATGGAGGGAAGGCCTTTTCCAACTTGCATACCACCTCTGCTGCTATTACCCTCATTCTTGGAATCTCCTCTACAAATAACTCCTTTGAGCATACCCATCTCAACAAATTTCCCAATGACCAAAGAGCATCTTGTACTTCTGCATTGGCTAAGCCTATTATTGCCATAGGCAATATGTGCTGCAGTAAACGATGATAGTCATGTGTCTTGAGATACCTTGGCCACTTGTGGTCATCATCCCTACCAAAAGCTTTTTGAGGATTGGCTCCATAACATGCAACAAGGAACCATAAAATTATACAAAAGTATTCTGGACATCCAACAGATAGCATTCTGTACTTCAAACTCTTTTTCTAGTATAAGGCATACAAAATTAAATATAAATAAAAGCAATAGAATACTTCTAAATTCAACCCTTGCCATTAAAGTTCAAACCTGTAGGAAATCGCATCTTTCCTATGCAATTTCAAAAGTCTTTTCTTTCTCGTGTAGTAAGTGTCCATGGAGCTGATGGTCGCTACTCAATACCTATGTTAGGATCAACTGTAATCCACACATTGGGATGCCTCTCAAGATCCTCACAGGCCTCCTTAAAGTTACTGTCCTTCTCTCCATAGAGCTGTTTTATGATAGCCTTTCCCACATTTCCTTCAATGTGCATGGGGTCCAAGAGATGACGTATTTTCAGCTCACCCCAGTAGGGCAAACTGTTGAGTATACCCCACCTTATCAATCCACTACCCTCAAACACCATAGAATCATTTGGGTCAGTAACTCTATTGGCCACATCCCTCCAATATGCAAAAGTGGTAGCTTTTGGAATATCACGCTCATCACCACAAGGCATGTCAAAGATGAAAATAAAAGTGGGTCTGATCTCATATCATGTCCTAGTGGAAGAAACTTTGTATGGCCAAGGTAAACAATTTTGTGAAGATGGCTTGAATACTTAGCCATGTCCTCCAAACTTGGGCCACATGTAGAGCAGGCCTTGTAGCCTTGAGTTTGCGGCCCATTTACAAAACCAAACCCTGATTGTAGAAGAACTGAATATTAGAACAACAAATAATCACAAAATAGAATAATAATAAAAAAAATATAGGCATGTGCATGATTTCTTACCAGGATAATCATGCATTGTCCACATGCATATTGCCTTCAACCTGAATACACGTGGTATTCCTCTAGTGGTCTTCCTCCCATCATATGCCCATACTCCATCCCACAACGTTTTAAGCTCATTGACCATTAATGCTAAGTAGGTGTCTAGGTTTTTCACCTTACTTGGCCCTAGGATAATAAGAGAAAGTAGCAAAAATCCCTTTTTCATAAACAACCACGGAGGAAGGTTGTAATTCATGACAACAACTGGCCAAACAGAAGTAGGTTGTCCCTTTCCTCCAAGTGAATGTGGACTAACACCATCTGATGTTAACCCCAACCTCACATGCCTAGGGTCACGCTCAAACTTTGGCCATGTTGACTCCACATGCTTGTGAGCAGGAGAATCAACTGGTAACCTCATAACACCAGGCTCTGATCGATGCTTCTTATGCCAAACCATTAACTCAACCAAGTTTGTACATCGATACATGTGCAGCAAGCGAAGAATAATGGGAAACCACCTTACTGATTTCCTAGGCACCTTCCCTATAAGCATGTGAGGATCATATCGAGCCTCTTCACATGTACTGCATTCCATTAAATGGGCATTGTTCCCATGAAATAACATGCAATCATTAACACATGCATTGACAATTTGATACTCCACGCCTATGGAGGATAGGATCTTTTTAGCCTCCTTCCAAGATCTTGGCAAAACATTTTCCTTAGGCAGCAAGAGGCTATGACAATACTGAAAAATGTCTGACAACATAGTATTGCTTGCCTTGTGTTTTGCTTGGATGTTTAACAACCCCAGTATGGCTACTAAATGGCTTAACCTTGCACCCTAAAAAATAGGTGTTCGAGCATGTGCCTACGCCTCTTGCCACTGCCGTTGTCCCTGGGTAGTATGTTGACGACGTGGATCATTTGCATTGGCTCCTTCATCATGTGGGTTGCCAAACATATCATCAACTTTGTCAAGTCTGAACCAATCAACCATGAAGTCATCCATCGCTTATTCTTGGTTTGCAGGTAGTGGTGCTTCATGAACTGGTTGAGAGACACCTTCATCATGAGCAGACAAGTCATTTGATGAAGAATGAGTTGATGACAAGTCTGATTTGTGTGGCATGCGCATTTCCCGATATGTTGCTTTCAACCTCCGTGGCAGCATGTCTTCAGAAGGCTAAATATTCTATGTAGTACCAAATCCAAAAGATCTTAACTATATACTAAGCATAGTTGCATATTACATTACAAATAAAAAATGCCAAAATGCATGTATATAGATATGGTATGTTATGTCTTAAACAAAGTACATAATTCAAAAATGGTGGAATCCTAATTCCACTCATAGTGTGTAAACAACTCATTTCCTGATCTAATGGTCCCAGTAGCTATAACCAGGCAATGGTCCTCATGATAAATCTGGCCATATGGTGCTGGAGGAGGTCCCTCAACAAAAACCCACTCACAATTAGCCCTATGTTTAGGCTGAGTCCCCACTGTACTGTTGATGAAACCAGCAATGTTTCCAGAACGTATGGGGTCTCCATCTATCACCTTCTCATCATTATGCTTCCTAGTGCTACCAGCAAAGGTGTCCATCTCAAGAGCAAAGGTCTTCCACTTAGGATGTTATGTGAGGATCTTGTTCCAATGTCTTTTCTTATAGATACCCACCATAAGGGAACAAAGTAGGACCCTCTCTATGACAACTAGCTGAATCCTCTACAATGATGTCCTCACAAACACATACTCCATAGCCATGCCTTTCTCCAAGTGTAGAGGTCTTAACAATCCATCGTCTACCCGAAACCACAACCTCCTCATCATAGGGCAAACTATCAAGCAACCCAAGAACTGTAGGGTTCCATGACTAGATAATATTGGCACATTTGCCAGTGAACTCACACATACCCCATCTGCCCTCAATAATAGTCCTAGCATGACCTTCACTTGGACATTGTGCTTTGGATCGTTGTTTAACGGAGGGCACACATGGCCTTGCCTCATGATGTGGCTTACTGGCCTCATGAGAGATACCAATCCCTACAACAAATGCCTGCGAAAGTGCATTTCCTATGGCAACTAAAACCCCTTGTGATAGAACATAGGGTGGTGGTGTCATACGGGAACCTTATTACATTCAAAAAACCACAACAAACCATGGAAGTGAAAATAGTTTCAAAGAGGATTTCATGAAAAATAACATGTATCAAAGAGGAAAAATGACAATGGTAAAATGACACTTACCACATGAGATGAAAAAGCTTCTGGGGTAAGACCACGATGACACCCAAATCATTGAATGTGTCGAGCACAAACATATGACTTTTGTGAAATCTGACCAACACACTTGGTGCATTGGCAAAGCTGCCAAGGTGGACCATGAGGAGAATGAGACACCTCTGCCTGCGTATGAGCTGATGTGCCCTCATTTGAGGAGGATGAGTCACTAGTGGAGATAACGGAGGAGGAAGACATATCATCTGTCACATTAATAAGGCACAAATGTAAGGCGAAGACCAAATTAGACTTTCAAAAACCATGTGATACAACAATATAAACCCGTGACTACTCATAAATTGAGACTACCTAAACCAAAAAGAAATGCATACCTGCATCCAATTTGGGCTCAACAGTGCTTATAGGACTGGTTGCTCAAATAATGCCCACACTAATCTAGAAGTAGGGGGAAATATTGTAAAAACAAAAAAATACAAAGGGAGTAAATGATAGGGTGTTTAATCGAGCAAGGAACCAGTGAAAACCTTGAGAGAAATCTGTTCATAAAACATTAAAAACCTTACCTTATAGATGCTCAGGCTCCAACAGTGCCTAAATTAAACAAAAGTTGAAGTAAACCCTTATTCCCTGCCAAAACTTCATGGTGAAACATACTTGTTACCAACCATGACACATGAGACTAAATAAAAAATTTCCCAGAATAGTCTAAAAAACCCCAGCCCCCAAAACCCTTTAGCATATGCAAAAAAAACAACAAAATGTTAAAGCCAGAATAAATTAAAACTTTGTGAACCCCTTGTGAACCCCCCACCATCACATCCCTCTTCACATCCGCATACATTACTTAAACCAAAGTCCTAAACCCTTTAACTTCCTCCTACATTAGCGAGGCCCCCGACTTTGCAAAACTAACAGCATTGCACGGCCCTCGAAAATGCGTCCATTAGTCATTTTTGAAACCCAGATTCCTTTGCGAGAAATAGTGTATCGCAAGTTGCGATGCGGATTACATCGCAAGCCCTGAATTGTTGGAAGTCTTTAAGGACCGGCGAGGGAATTTGAATTCATTCTCAAATTTGCTCGAGAATTGTCGAAGGAAAACTTGCAACAGAGAGGAGATTGTGGATTACAATGGCTAGGACTGGTGGACGGGGTTCTGGGTCTAGAAGAGGTGACAACATTGAGGAAAGGTTGATGAAGATGATTGCTAATCATTTGAAAGATTCAGAGCTGTCTACAATTGATACTAGGACACCTGAAGGGTTGGCATCCTTGACAGCCATCTTAGGTCAAGCATTATAAGTAGGGCTAACTGCTACGGAAGCACAGAGAAATGAGGAGGCAAGGAAGGTTGGAGAAGCCAAGGCAACAAAGAAGAAGAGAAAGAGAGATGAGAGAGCAACAATAGGAGCTTTCTCACCTAGATTTCTCGAGAAGAAAAGGAGGAAGGATGAAAGGGATGCCACTAGAAAGGAGAAGCTCGACTTGAAGAAGAAGGAGGAGGAGAGGAAGAAGCTCCCTTTGATAACATTGGCAAAGGAGGGAATTCCAACCGAGTTGGCATACACTGGGGCCAAGAGCACAATTAGGCACATTATCTCCACCAACTTTGCACGAGGAGTTGAATGGGGCACTCTCTCAAAGGCAAAGCAAAAGAGAGTGATAAATCAGGTCAAGGGAACATTTCAAAATGGAGGAGAGCTTGACTCACAATGGATTGCAGACAAGATCTCCAATTCAATGTCTCAAGCAAGATACCATGACAGGATGAAGATTCGTGCTCACCTGAGAGACTTGAATGTGTACAGGAACTTGCAGAGGCCGCTTCAGTTATCAGAAGACATCTAAAATGCCTTCTACCAATCTAAGGTGTAGCTGAAAGCAACAAGGCAGTTGAAGGAGATCACAAAGCAGCTAGCCAAGGCTAGAAAGGCAAGAGAGTCTAGGAGATTTGACCTTGACCTGAAGGCACTGGAGCTGAAGTTTGCTGAATGCCAATCAGTGGTGGACGAGGTTGGTGATCCACCATTGAAGTTCTTCAAGGCAGTAGAGCGAATGAAACTGGTTCCAAACACCACCCACAGGCTAGGCCAAGGTGGCATTCCCGGCCTCAAAGTAGAATTTGTAAGTACCTTCCCTCTCCTCCATTTCTTTCTTGCAAAGATTCGAATAAAGTTATTGTTGAGTTTCTATCGAGTCAAATAGGATAGTTTGCAATACCTTTACGATGCGTATTGCATTGCAAAGATAGGTCAAATGGCATTTTGGTGTTTTGAGTTGCGATAGTTTTAGCTTCGCAAATATTTAAATGGCACTTTGGTGCTTTCAGATACGATGGGATTTGTTTTGCAAACTGCTTCGCAAGTTTTAGTATGCAAAGGTCTGCGCTTCGCAAAAGTGGTCGAAGACTTGAATAAATTCTTTATGTGTTTTTATTAACTTGTTATATTATGGGGACAATACAAGAGGTACAAGAGGAAGATCACAACTGCAAAAATGAAAGTGGGCTAGGAGCATGGCAAGGAGCATCTTTTTGAACATGTTGATGCACTACTGGTGAATGGGTTTGGTTGGGATTCAATTTCTGTTTGTGTTGAGATTGTTTTCATTTGAATAAAAAAATTCATTTATGGTGTTGACTAAGCTTTGCATTTTGAAATTTAGGCATTTGAGGGTGAAAGTGAGAGCTCCCAGGGCAGCAGTGATGAGGAGGAGAGAGCTAGCACTGCTCCCAGTGATACCACTAGCAGTGGACCCAGTTCATTTGCTAGTCGAAATGCAGGTTCTGCAGGGGGTAGAGATAAAGAGAATAGGGAGGAGGAGGAAGAGGAGGAGGAGAAGGGGCAAGGGGACGATGAAGAGAGGGAGGAGGATGAGTAGCCTCCCCTTCCACCAAAGAACACTAAGAAAAAGGATTCAAGGAAGAAATCCAAGAGGGGAAAGAAGTCTCCCTTCTAGATAGTCAGTTAGTGTGTTAGATACCCACGGGTTGCAAACCCTTTTACATTGTAAATATTGAAATTTTGATATAATTTTATTTTTTTTGCGGCCCAAAGTGACTCCAAATGAATATAAACCTTGCTTCCAAAATAAGAATATAGTGCCATGTTCTTGCGATACACAGTGGATTTCAAAACCATTTGTGAGTCATAATTCTTCGCAACACTGCAAAAGCCAAAAGACCAAATATACCATGTCACAAACATTGCTACACTTTTACAGGTAAAATCATTCCAGAATAAGTTTGCGAAATCATAGATTTCACAAACTTTTAGCGGCATTTTGAGAATCCCAAAAAGTTTGCGTTAGATCTTATATCGCAAACCGATAGACTTTTGAGTCGATTCGCTAAATCGTTGTGGTGATGGGTTTGTTGCAGATAATTTTCGATGCATTGTTAATCACAAATAATGTATAATAGCAGTTACAATTGGAAAAGTTTTGCGATTGTATTGAGTTTGGGAGTTGCAAAGGACTTGCGATTGTATGGGTGCGAATGTTATGGTATCACAAAAGCTTAAGAATTTGCGAGGAATTATGGTTCGCAACAACGGGCTTTCGAAAACTTCTTTCTTTGGTGTTTGCGATGATATTTGGATTGCAAAATAGCCCCCTGTTGTTGTAGTGTGTGAACGCCTTTATATAGCACCATACTTGAGCTCCAATTCACAAACCATAGTTGAGAAAGTTGCTTTGACCTCCCTCACAGAAATGGTACTTCGCCTTTCGTTGAACTTTTCAATTCTCCTAGAGGAACTATTGACTTCCATGGTGTACATGGGTGTAAAGGTAGCAAAATATACGGTGATGGCGTGAAAGTTGATGCGACAACACACATACCCCACTAATTAACCCCTCCAAATGGACTCTGATGTATTGTTCATGTAGTGTAACTTAAACCTGAATTCCTAGTACGAGTTGTACTAGATGACAGTGGCACTGTAGACGCTTGATGGTACTGTCATGAAGATCGTGAGCTCAAAGAAATTGGCTCAAATGATCGTGTGTTACCTTGTATCTGATACCATGCATCTCGTTGAGCGATAGTGCTTTCATCATCCTAGCACACAATGTTGTCCCATGCCCCAAAATTTTGTAGCATTACAAAGCACTAGCTACAAAGTTCTAACATAACTTATGTAATTAAATACAACCATAATGGAAACATAATTGTGAAATGCTTAAGAAAACATACCCTAAGTAGCTTTCAATTTTTGTAATAACCAACGTTAAATGACGAAGTAGAGGAAGAAAAGATTGTATATTTACATATTAATAAGATTACGTAAGTGTATGTATTAATAAAAAAATATCATACATATACATGTTACAACAAAATACATAGATGTATGCATGAATATGGGAGTATGTAGATGTACGTATTAATTTAAAAAAACCTATATACGATCTTGAGAATACATACATATGATTTCAAGAATACAACACGTAAATAGGGATGAACGGCGACGGATGGACATCAGTAGATAGACATATATGGATAAAAGGGGTAAGATGGACAACATTGGATGGACAAAAGGACATTCACGGATGTCAGACAAAAGTTCACGGATGTCGAACAAAAGTTCACAAACGAATGGAAGCTAACAAACATCAGAGAGAATTATAACGAACGGTGATGGACAACAATGGAGAATAATGGATGCCAATGGACGTTGATGGACGTTGAACAGAAGTTCACAGACATCAAAAGGAAGTTAATAGATGTCGCACGGAAGCTGACAAAGGTCGAATAGAAGTTCACAGATGTGAGACGAAACTATGACGGACGATGACGAATGGTGACATTGATGGATGGCAATAGACATTGATGGACATCGAATGACAATTGACAGATGTCGAGCGGTCGTTAACGAACATTGGACGGCAACTCATGAACGTTAGACGATAGCTCACGGATGTCGGACGGTAATTCACGGACATTAGATGGAAGCTCATGGACATCGGACGAGAGTTGACCAACATCAAAGGGAATTGTGACAAACGGTGATGTTGCTAGAACTATGACAAATGACGACATTACCGAAACTATGACAAATAATGACATTGCCAAAATTGTGACGGACGACAACGTTGTCAAAACTATGATGGATGACGATGTTGCTAAAACTATGACAGATGACGACATTGCCAAAATTATGACAAATAATGACATTGCCAAAATTGTAATGGATGACAAAGTTGCCAAAGCTGTGATGGATGACAATGTTGTTAAAACTATGATGGATGACGACATTTTTGAATTTGCAACAAACGGCAAAGGAAGGTGAATAATGATGGATGGCGATGGATGGTAGATGACAATGGACGGTGACAACAATGGATGGCGACTCCAACAGACGGTGATTCAATGGACGGCGACTCCAACAGACGGTGATTCAACGGATGGCAACTGTGACAGACGGTAATTGCGACAGATGTTGACAAACAACGACGGAAAACAACAGACGATAACTCCAACAGACCATAATTGTGACGGACATCGACAAATAATGACGAAAAATGATAAACAATAATTCCAATAAACGATAATTACGATGGATGTTGATAGATAACAATGGACAATGACAGAAGGTAACTTTGATAAACAATAATTGCGATGGAGGTTGACAGACAATGATGGACAATGACTTCAATGGATGGTGACTACGACGGATGGGGATTATGACAAACGACGATTGTGATGGACAACGACTGTGACAAATGACAACTATGATGGATGACAACTACAACAAACAACAACTGATAGCGATAGACAATGACTTCAACGTATGGTGACGGATGATGACGGATGACAATTGCTATAGACGAGGACGAACAATGATTACAATGAACGACAATTACAACAATAAAACGATCCAGTTGTAAATAATTGTCATGCCCGTATGCATGGCCTCATACATGATGACTAGTTATGTGCATACCAATCATCCCTTGAAGGTTACTGTACGCTCTTAGGGTTAATGTGTGTTCTTAGGTTATTATATGCTATTAGGTGTTTTGGGGTTATGACTTGTTTAAGGTTTTAACTTTGTTGACGGTTGTATAAAAGCCAAGTTCTTCCCTTATCTAGTTAGTTTTTTCTAGAATTCCTTTGTCAAGGAGAGTTTGCTCCATAGTCAAACTTGATTTCTAGATGTTTACGACGATTATTACACAGCCACCGTTTACATACACTACATTTTCTTAATTCTTTTCAATTTGGTTTCATATACATGAGAATTTCATCTAAGCTTCCTTTTGTGCATTGTATATATATGTGCGTGCATCTCTTTTTGGTTGATTAGTTTTTACCTTTGATTAGTTTTAGTCTTTTTTGCTCAGTAGAGAAACTATGGATTTACACCCTAATGACACCTAATGTCATGACACTACATGTCACGATATATTTAATCTAAAATGGTATTGCCATGTGTTTAATCATTTATATAACTTTGCATTGGCATCATAAGTGAATGAAAACATGACTTTGATGGTTAACATCACAAACTTTGTGGGCCTCAATTTGGTAATAATAGTTGTAATTTGTATTTTTGATAGGTTTGTACTCTTTGGTGATAAATGTTGTGTGTGTAAAACATTGAAAAAACACATATAAATATAATTAAATATTTTTATTGACAATAAAATATTGCATCTTATTTACACATGCACATATTTCTAAACAATACTTTTGAAAAATAAACTTTGTGTGATTACTATTATTCAAAAGTCTAGATAAAATATTTATCCTCATTAGTTTAATATTTAAACATTTCACAAAATGATGAGATTGGTTCCAAGCATGCAACTTGGATTAAGTTAGTTGCTACCTCATGTCTAACTATGGACAAAAGAATGGCAAGTGGATTTGAATTATTGCATCATCTCCATTTTAGCAACCCTAAGTTTAGTACATAAATTTGCATTGATGTGTTTAAAACTTGATTCGTGATCACAAATTATGAAATAAAAATCAAATATATCTAATAAACAATTAGATGCTAAATGCATGTGTATTTAGAATGATGGATAGGATTCAAATGATTTCGAACTTATTCAATTCTTTGTGTGAACATATAGACTTTACAAATATTGCCTTACATACATGAACTTTCCATATCAAGGCATAACATTCACCTTCCATATTAGGGTGATCCAAGTGCATTTCACAAAGAAAAGCATCATTGCAGCATGTGCACAATGTCCTCACATTTTCAACTTCTTAGAATAAAGATATTTTTAGAGCTTTTGAAAATTCATATACAACTAAAACAATAGATAAGCTAGTAGTTGAGTGAGGGCATGGTAAATTAGAAAAAGAAAAGATAAAATTTCAAAATTCAATTTTAAAATGATAATTTTTTTTAATATGAATGCACGAAAATATATTTCAATTTTTTATTTTATTTGAAAGTTGAATACAAATTTTGAAAAAATTAGTATAATAAAGGACTTTGGCCTTACAAATTACTTAAGCACATTTAAAATTCATGATTAGTCAATATGGTGTTCAATTATACTTTATGTTTTAAAATTTAATGAAATAAATATGTATTGAGTTAGGATATAAAGATCATTATATATTTGTAGGTATCATCAAATAATTATTATATTTATTTTTTGCTAAAACATACTTGACAATTTTATTTTTTAAAACATTGTATTATGAAAAGAATGGTTGACAACTACTTACATTTTGAATACCCTACTAAAATCCTATTGAAACAATGCAAAATTTGAAAATTAATGCATAATGTTAAAACATTTCTAGACACATACTTAACATTTGGCCTTGCAACATTATTTCTCCCATTCAAATTTATTATTTAGTCATTCCAAGCCACACCCATAAACATGAACTTGGGATAATCAAAAATTTAAAACCTATTAATAATTAACCACTTGGACCAATCAATATATGTGGTTAGTCAAGTGTCAAACTATGTGTGACTTTTTCCATCCTTAGCATATTGAGCAAAAATGTTGAGCCACAACCATTTTATTAAACTAATTAGGGAAATTTTTATGAATATTCATTTGAAACATGTTATGTAATATGTTGGTAGAGATGTTTTCAATGAAAAAATTTATATATTTTATTATTAAAGCTAGAAACATTCAATGTACAACAATTCAATAATGGGATTTGTTGTTATTTTACATCTATTTACATCTTACTTTTTCGGGGATACCAAAATAATTCAATTTTTTACTTTACATGCCCACAATTAATGCAATTATCAAAGAATGGGAGTTGAATATGTGTTCAATGTCAAGTTGTTGATCAATGTTATTCTTTGACAAGTTTATGTGGGCATATAATGTTGTCATCATTTCTAGTAAATTCAAATATTAGTGTTATTGTAATTTAAAATATATTAAAAAATTTCTAATAGCTTCTTGAACCAAGGAAACTAACATGATGGCTAACAATAATGCTTCCAATTGAATAAAATAATTTTTCTTTGAGTTTAATGGAAATTTAAACCATTAATAAAAGACTTTTAGAAACTTGTCCATTTTAATCCTAACATTCATGGTGCATGAAATGCCCTCACAATACTTCTCCTAGAAAACATGAAGGTTTCATTGAATAGATTTTGTTGTCATTAAACAATTTTTATAATTATATGAGATTTGATTTCTATCAATGATTTTGTTTTCCTGCACCTTATTATTACCTAGTTTTTTAATATGCACATATTTCAGCCATTTTATATTATATTAAAAAAAATTGCATGTAATTTCTATAGTTTATATGCATTTAAATCTTTAGTTTTAGTAAGCTTTTAGACTTGGAAAATAAATCAAGATTTTCTTTTCAAATGTGGATTTTTGCATAATGAACCATGACATGCAAAAGTAGTTATTTTAGCCCCTTCTAGCAATTTGTTTCACAACAAGTTGGATTAGCAAATTTTGTGAACCAATGTAATTTCTATTATAGGTTAGAAGTGACATTTTTTGATTAAAAATAAAAATCTTGTAATTTGAGATAATAATATTGGCTAATGCAAGTTCAATCTTCAACTAGTTGCTTCAATACACAAAAGAACAATGAATTCAAAACAAGAAATCTAACTTGACAACAATTCCTATAACCTTGCAATTAGCATGTTTAGCACCTCACATGATCATAGTAAAGTATAAACTAATTACTTCTGACCTATTGTCAATGCTTGACATTTTTATTATGGTGCTCTTAACTTTGCACATCTTGTTGATGTTGTAAATGATTCCTTGTGACCAAATACAACTATCTTGTCTCTTATGAAATAGTTCACAAAGATATATGACTTGATAGTCAATTGTTCAATATGTTAAATAATAAATCATATTTAGCAAGTTATGAATGAAAGATTGAAATGAAAGAGGGAGGCACATGAATCAAAGTACAATTATCATATTAGGACAACGTTGAACAAATTTGATTTCTAAAAGAATAATAAAAAATTAGACAAGACTTCCATTGATAATTAGCAAAGGGTGTAAGATTTAATAGACAAATGAAAAAAATACAATTTGTTTTGAATTAAGATCTCTTAATGTACTAATTGAACATACTAACAATGAATAGTAATTAAAGTGTTTAGTTCATTTTTTAATAGTATGGATTAGCATTTTATACCCTATATTAATTATATTTTGGTTTTTAGAATAAAAATAACCCTATCATAGAAATAATTAAATTATTATTTTTACCCAACATCCAATATATGGGACCTTATAGTTTTACTCATGTATTTTGTAAATTCAAAGAAGAGTCCCCACCTAAATAAATCATTATGAATCCCATAATGCAAGTTGTATGGTTTTATTTTTTTTTAAAAGAATAGATTATGTATATTAAAACCATTATGGTTAAGAAAAATCATAGTTTTAGTGTAAAAATAACATTGTCCTCTTAACTATTTTGAAACATAGTTTGGAACATTATCAAATATGGAATCAAAAGGAATGACAATTTATTTTTTCAACTTTCTTCATATTTTAACCATAGATAGAAAAACATGTGTTGTACGTGATCACATAAAACTTAAATAATATATAGCATTAATTTTCATTAAAGTGATACTAGAACCTTGAAAATTTTAGGTTTTGGGGCTACAAAGAAAAAACATTTATATTATTTTTTTTTCAACTTCAATTAGTTTCCAAAGGTTTGGTAAGAAGTCCAACACACATGTGCATACAAAAAGAATCATTATTTGAATTTTTGGATTATTTTTAACATTTAAAAAGACACACCATTAGATTGGGAGTGTCTTGGAATCTTAGAGTCCTCAAGTAGACTTGTCATATTTATAAAAAAGATTTAGATATGTAAAAACTCTTCAAATAATCTTGACCACCCATTGTAACACATATCAACCATAAGAATAATTACAAAACATTTCCATTGTTCACCAAAAAAGTTGTGTCTACATGGGCTACCATAAGATTAAAAAAATGAAAGGATTGATTAATTGTATTTCAATGTGTTCCTATTGTGGTACCCTAACTATAAATGTATTGATTTTTTCATACTAATACACAACATTTCACCAATTTCCCAATTGCTTATCAAAGTGTATAAAACATGTATTAGTTAGTGGGTAGGTTAAAGTAGGTAGATTAGGTTAAATTTAGTAGACTAGCCATGTAAATTAAGTTAGGTAGGATAAGGTAGGTTAGACCTACCTTATTAAACACAAACATAGGGTAGATTAACCTATTTAACCTACCCTAAATGTATGTGACTAATAGGTAGGTTAGGTATGCTAGGTAAGGCTAGGTTAAATAAAGTTATCATGTTAACAATATTATTATATGGATTTTTAAAGAGTGGTGTGTTTGCTAAAAATAAACTAGCACCTTAGCTTGCAACCACCTTTTCCAACATTTAAAACATAAAATTAATTATTTATTTGAGTGCAAATGAGTTAAAATCAGCCAATGGCATTATTTTAAAAAATGACTACATGTCTTTTTGCCCAAAAATAACTTTATCATACAAATGAATTTTTGAATTATTTCTTTGCAAATTATTATAATAAATGATTATAATTGTCCAAGTACATGAGACGTTTTTTTAAAAATAATTTTTGAATAAATATGAAAATTTGAAAGTGTCTTGATTCTTTGTAAATTCAAAGTTTTGTCCTTAAAAATGATAAAAATTTCAAATCAGAACCAAAAATTGATATTTCCAATTTTTATGTTTCTTATAATAAACCATAATTTTTTTCTTAACAAATCATGTACATTATACCCCATTTATATGTGATAAAAAACTTTTGAAGGTTTAAAATTCTGGATCAATTTTGTAAAATTATTTGAATTTTGAAGTTTTAGATTTCCACATATTTTAAGGTATGAATGTTTTTTGAATGTGACTAATAGGTCTTTATCTTCTTAGATTTTTCCTCATCAATTTTGTTTTATTATATGAATTCTTTTGATAGTCCTTTGCAAAATTGGTTATTTTTAATGAAATAGGTGTTCATTTTCAAAGGTTTTAAATTGAAATTGAAATTTTCATCAAATGAATTTTTGGTTTGAATTCTTTAACATTCATATGAATAAAAAAGGAACAACTTGCCATGATTGTCATGACTTTAAATGGTAAAACATAAATATTTTTTTATTTTGACTATTCTTCTTTGCCATCTGACATCCTTTTTGGTTTGTTTTATTGTGACTACACCCATTTGGACCATACAATATGTCATGGTGAAACTTGAATTCCATTATCTTGGAAAACAAAGTAATGACACATTCAAAAAATGGGTAAAAACATTTTAGCACACAAACACCATAAAAAACTATAATCTTATTCTAGCAATTACACTTTGGTTTCGAGCTACTAGAAAACACATTATTTCAAAAATTTCTGTCACTATTGGACAACCAATTTGCCTTTAAAACATCCCTTTTGTTCTTGAGTTTTTCATTAAATTCTTCATATGGGCTTACACTAACAACAAACCACACAACATACACCATATTTTACCTTTTAATAGGTGAAGTAACCATTACTTACACCTCTTCAAATCCTCCCAATTCAACCTTAGATCTTATTTTAGTGGCTAAACTCTAGCCACCTACCTCCACCCAAATACCAACCAAAATAGTGCATGTAAATCAACCACTATTTAAAATAATGAAAGTAATGGCTTTTCAACCACTCCCACCTACTTTAGGTAATTTTGAATTATCAAACTGTTGCAATAAATAGTAAGATCTAACAAATAATATGAAATTGTATCTTTCCTTTCACAACTACAATATGTAATCAAAAAATCATTATCATAACACTAAATGGAAATATAGCTTTTAAAATGTTAAAAATGGTTACCTTTCATGAACTAGTTAAAATCAATTAACATTTTCATAATTTTTATCAAATGCATCCACCATCTAATCTATTCCATTTTTCATTATAGTAATTTCTTTTAACATGAGAAATTTCTTCTAGGTACGTGCAAATTAGAATGAACCAAAAATGATGTAGTAAGAGTTCTTAATGACATTTTTTTACAACCTTCATGTTTACACAGGACAACAAAATAGTTATCATTGTTCCGCACTTCTTTGATTATGTTATAATCTTTGGTTCTGCATTTTTCCAATTTTGAAATTCAAAGAACCCTCGGTTCTCAGCATTTGAAGAAGTCTTTTTGATAAAATCAACAACTGGTGGATTTTATGAAAGAATAACTTGGAAAGAATTGTGGTTCAGGGTGGGGTTCTTCCATCAATGCTTTGGGTTGGAGAGAATCATGGTGATGTGTGAAAACTAGTTCTTTGATTTTTTTGAGAATTGTTGGCCAAAGGATTCACATACTCAATCCCACTAAGACATTAAGTTTTCACAATTTTCCTACCTAATATCCTGACCTGTTTTCATGATTTTCATTATGAAAAGACTAGTTCTACAGTTCGATTCTTGTGCCAGTTTCAACAAAATGATGTCAACTTGAGTTTCAGCAAAATGATGTCAACTTGAGTTCCAGTCATAAGAACCTGAATCCCCAGTTTTTTCCCTGCAAACTGGATACCCTCACAACACTGAGAATTATGCTTCATCAGAAAGATTAGTTTACACACCACTAATTGGCAGCTCCTAAGCTCCTTTGCTTTGGATTAAGCATTTACAAGCATAAGCTACCAAACAATTCAATCATTGTGAGCTGCCACTTGACACTTTAAAAGTTCCAGAAAATCTAGTGGGACTTAACACTGTAGGCTAATCACTCCAGTTGACATTTGCAAACGTTTTGAAAGCCTGCTTTTATTGTCAGTTACTAAACCTACTAATTAAGAAGAATTGTATATTAACCATTTTCCCTCTAAGCAAAATATACAGCCATCCTGAGAGCCAGAGCCTAGGAAAAGCTGGAGGAGGGCAATAACCCAACAAGTTTAGAGAATCTCTCACCAGGAACAAAACTCAAGAAGACAGAAAAATGCTAAATTTTATTGCATACCCAAATGTCTCCCAGCAGCATCAGTGGAGATGAGTATCAGTTGCTTGGGACAGATACCACTAGGCACACACATCGTGCACTTATTCTCATGGGGATTCTCATGTTGGGAAATATTTAATATCCATCTACCCATTGATCTTTGAAGCTTGAAACTGCATCCAATAAACTTGAAAACTCAATCACCACACTTTGAGTATTATATAATGTATATAATGAATTTTCATTGATAGCATGTAGTGGGATGTGTGTCACCTCACCTCTCATGGGATGTGCATCTCTTGTAATGGAACAATGCAGATGTGTTGTTGTGATCATGTGAAACATTATCGTCTCATCATTTCCACTGTAATGACAATTTAGTGAAATGGAAGTATAGAAATGTGTCCATGTCTTGTTGTAGTGTAATGACAATTCAGTGAAATGGAAGTATAGCAATGTGTCCATGTCTTGTTGAAGTGTGTGTATTACGTTACACCGTTGTGCAAACATGGGAGCTAGCAAAACAGCTGCTACAACAAACATGGAACCCCATTCAAAGGAAAATAACATGGTTAATTTGCTGGCCCAACACTGTGTGTCAGGGTGTGTTATCATCTCCATCTCCAGACCAGCTTTTTCTTTTTCTTTCCTTGCTAAAATTTAGCAATTTGGTTAAGAGAAAACGTGTGTTTAAATTTTTTTCTAGTTGCCACATTTTTCCAGCTTTTTTTTTTGGAGGGGGGGAAGTATTGCCAGATTTCTCTATTGGGTTGTAGCATGTAGCCAAAAGTGTGAATGTATATTAAAATTTTGTTCTTTCATTTCCTGTTTATTGCCAATTCCTGTAAACTGAATTACGAATGAACACCCGATTCAGCTAAATCACATATATGCAAAAAAACAACCCTGCAGGTCCAGACACAGTGACACACTGAATAATAATAATAAATGACAAGATTGGAGTATTTCTCCTGAAGATCATCAGGACAATTAAACCAATTTTTTTTTTGGGTTCTTCATTGACTCTGTGTAGCTGTACAAAGCTCCAGCTGCAAATTGGGTAGAATGAGGAATAATGTAGATTTAAGAAGCTCACTTCTGATGATGGACCAGGCAACAGGGAGAGATAAATCATCAAGAAGTACATTAATTATGAATTTCTTGGGCTTAAGTATTCTTTTTGTTATGTCAATCATCAAAAGTTAGATCACAATGGGTGTTTAGATTAAGTACTATTTCTTGCTGTGTGGTGTGTCTCACCGTGTGTGTTTGTTGTTGTTTCTAGTAAATGAAGGTTTTCCTCATAAAAGAGAAGGGTTCTCACATCAATCAAGTCTTCTCACCAATTAATTAAATTTTAACTGCTCATTTCCCCTTCTTTCTCAATGCCAAAAATTTATGAAACCTTAAAAAAAAAAAGAAAAAAACTCTGGGTTGCTTGCATTTCTTTCAAAAGTAATCAAAGCACCAGGGCTGGCTATGTACTAGTTGGCCAGCAACTACCATATATGATTGATTCAAGTGGGACAGTAAGAGACCCTCCTAAATGTCTCTCTGGAGTCTGGGAATCAAGTCTTTCTAATGTTCATTACTTCAAAATAAAGGTCGGGTAAAACAAAGTTCATCCAAAATTATTCTCCACAGGTCATTACACTACTGCTCGTAGTTCATTGAACTTATGCTTTACAGGCCATTATACCACTGCTAGGTGGAGCTGCTCTCTCATAAGTGCATTTACAAGGTTACTGGAAGTGTTGTTAAATGTTTTTTTGCACATTGGGTGGCTCTCTAATCCTTTTGATTATCTCTGCTCTGGTTGATTTATTGAGCAGTTGCATGATTGATGCACCAACATTAAGTGTAAGAAGTTTTTGTATTTTGAATCTGGGTGAAAAGGCAACAAGGGGGAAGAGAGGTTGAGGGCATGGACTCAGGGAGGCCAGTGGGTTGGTGCGTTGGGATGGCATACTGACCTGTTGGGGTGTGATGATCCTCCTGGATTCAATCAGTTGCTTGATTGTTTGAATAATTGAGAATGCTTCATGATTAGAGACTCGATCATCAAAGGAATAGAGTCGATCATCAATTCTTTACAACTTCATTCAAAGGTGTACGTACATAAGTAAGCTACAATTACACAGATCTGATCAAACAAGTGTATAGTATGAAATGGTTTTCAAAACCCAATTGTTCTTGTTTGCGTCATCTTGACTGCATATAATTATCATCAAACTACAGGCTTTTTTCCTGTGGGTCTTCGAGTTTGGGAGCTTCTTCGATTCAAGCCACCTTCATGCTTAATACCTCTATACAAAGTTTTTTTTTCCTTTGTTTTTGGTGGGGGGCTTTTCTCTTGAAGTGTATATTGGGATTTTGTTTGTTTGTTGTTCAATATGGGTTTTTGTCAGCCCTATTTGATGATGACACCCAAGTGGTACAAATACTTAACTGGTTTCCAAACTAGCTTTATGTACCTATCTATATTGGTCCCACTCAAATATGGAGGGAAGAGAAAACCTGAACTTGTTATCCAACCCTCTTCCAACCCTGCCTCTTATACTCTAGTACAAGGGCAGATTCATTCAACACACGTCTGTGAACTATTCAATTAATAAAATTGAAGATTCTTCGTTGAAAACTCAAATATTGCAAATTTCTTTCGAAATTCTTCATACAATATTTTCCTTTGTGAAATGTAAAATTAAAAAAAACTTCTACATTTGTACAAATAATAATAGTTACCGTTGAAGCTACCAAGGTACTATGGTATACCCAAACCTCTAATGCTTGTTTCAGTTAGAAGCAAGTGGGTGGTGGGTACCGTTACTATCATTATCACATTGGATATGGCAATTGGTGCCCTCCCTCTCCACCTACAAATGAAAAAAAGAGAAAGAGAACATGTGCATGCATGCATGTTTAGTCGCATAGTACATTATCTTCTAGTTCTAGTACACAATAGAAGAAGCTAGGTAGGTTAAACCATATTGGGGTTGTGGAAAAATAGATGTCCTCAATGAACAAGCTTTTTACTTTACTACTCCCTTGGGGTTGATTGAAAGCTTTGTGTCGGACTACCAACAACGCGCCTGAATTCTTCATATGTTTTTTTTTCCTTACTTGTGGAGTACAACAAGGGCTGATTCAAGGAAGAACGGGCCAAAAATATGTTTCATGAAACTAAGGCAATAATTGCCCAGCAATGGAAAAAACAAAGAATTTCTCTTTGGGGTTGTTCAGACACACCTATACACTAATGTAATAGAGACTTGTGTTGGGGATCTTATAATTAACATTGACTTTGCCATTGCTATCCCAATGGTGCTGGTATCTATGAGAGCACTAGGCAAGTATCAATGAGCCTGAGGTGCTGAAAAAAATTCTTTTTGGGGTTAGAAAAGGAGGGAGGGAGGGAGGGAGGGAGGGTTGGGGGGTTAGAGTATCCACATGGTATCTACATTCCTATTCAAAGGATACCATCATATATACCATCTCCCCTTCAAAGGATACCTACCTATATGGTATCTTTTGGTATTGAATTCTCCAGTGAAAATGGACAACCAAATTCCCATATTAGGTATCAATTTTGAAGGTAGGAAGTTGGGGCTGATAGGTATATCCCCCTTATGGGATATTTACTACTTGCATATGCCATGACCCAATGGGTTTCAAGGAGTATCCAATCCATCCCCTCTTCTCCCTCCCCTATAAAAAGTGAAATTTTCACTAAAAGGAGGCACAAGAGCATCAACACTAAGTACTATATACTCTAGTGCTCTAAGGAGTGTTCACAAAAGAACAAATTTGCATGCTTTTTTGCTTTGAGATGTACCACATGCACATGCACTCTTGGATATCTTGGTTGCATTTTATCAAAATTTATTATCCAAAGTGTAGAGTAATTATTTTTTAAAGAATGGAAGATAAAATTAGAAGAAAATTAGAAAAAAATGATCTTGACTCAAAAGAGTTAATCTCTCCACAACAAAAAAACAAACAAACACATCAAAATTACAATTTATACCCAAATAAAAATTCATCAAAATAATTTACACCACATATAAAAGATTATTTAGTGTATTGCTTGGGGCAATTTAGCCCATTTTGCAAATGGTCTACAATGTCCAAGTTGGCTCTCTTCTGCACCCCCTTTCTTCATGGCAAGCTCATACCATTTACTCTCTCCTCTCTTAACATATATCACCCAGAGAGAGATTCAACCCTAACCAATTATAGACCTCTGACAAGTTATGAGACTTTTATTATTGCCTTCAAGGGGATGGTGGGGTAGTTACCATTCCTTATTGGCCCAAGCTTTATAGTGCTAATAGGAGCCCTAATTGAACAGAGTAAGCCTACCTAGTACCCCCCCCCCTCTGCCCTTCTTCCCTACCTTAAAAAACACCCTCCTGAGTCATGAGTCCTTACTTATAGAGAGTAAATGATTCTATGATCTCCTTTAGTGGCCATCATCCATAGACATTGTTATTACAAGGTGTAATGAGATCTAATTACTAAGACTTTCACAACAATGATTGGCAAAGGGAGAACTTAGAAGGAGAGGGTTGGTTAGCAAGGAGAAAAAAAGAAAGAGAAGAAGATTACACTATTTAGGGTTATGGGAACACATAGGGAAGATATAGAGAACATGGGTAGGGAGCCATGAAGCAAAATTGCACTTCCTAACATTGATTTGGACTCATGGTTTGTGATGGATCAACTTGTTGTTTGTTAGTTTTGTTTGGAAAAACTTGTTTCTAAAGTTGATTATTGATGTATTGTTTATCGATTTCTTCATTTGAGGAAATTGGGTATGTGAGATTGTGATAGCCTATGCTTTGTTTTTGCTCCCTCAATTCAACTATCTCCATTTAACTAAGAAAAGTAGAGGAGTTTATTTTTTGGTGTATTTGTGAGTTGGCATTGCCCGTATATGCCTTGCTCGACCATCTTCTTCCAAGGCAAGACTTATAGCCCTAGGCAATAATTGATAAAACTTATTATTTTTAGTGATTTTTTTTTGGTGGTGAGTTTTTGTTATTTTGTGATTTAAAAAAAAATAAAAATAATCACCATTTTTTTTCAAATAATTTTTTTGACAACAAGACAAAAGCATTGCTACATTGAATCATGCACATTAATTAATTTATAGATTATCCCATACATGTCACTACTTTTGGAGAATCCCCAATCTCATAGAGTCCTCAATTGTGGTTTTTAACTCTTTTTTTTCCTCAACTCTCTCTATATTCTCTCTTTTTTGCAATTTATCTCACTCAAGCTCCACAAATTCTTAATATCCATACAAGGAATGCAAGAAGGGAAGAATTAATGAGGAAAGGACTAAGAAAAATAGGGTAAATTTCGTAGAAATTGATTGTGGAAAAGATTTGTGACCACCCATTGAAAAGGAAGCAACTACCTCTCACTTTTGATTGCGATTGGAGAGCGGAAGATTTTGGAAAAAAAAAAAAAAAAACCAAATGTATAACTGAGTGAGGGGATTGAATCAATCGACAAAAGAGATAAGGTTGGTTGACAACCATGAAAGAGACCGAGACCGACCGCCCTCCCCATTTCCCACCCGACCCAATTTCCGGCCCAAAGCCCCACTTGTATTGTTCCCCATGCAAATAAAAAAAAGTTTTCCCCCCCCCCCACCCCTTAAGTTACCTCCATCATCATAAGACGATGATGCCGGACATAAGGAGGATGGCTCGAGAAGTACAAAATTAAAAAAAAAAAAATTGTTTTGGTTTTTCACCTCGCGTTCCTTGCTCACACAACAAAAACTTATTCTACACACACCCCTCCCAAGATTTCCCCCTCAAAATATCTCGCATAAAAAAAAAATTGTTTGATTTTCCCCTCGCTTTCCTTGCACACACACACACGCACATCCATCCATCATAAAAAATGGCTCTGGTGTATGTAATGAGGGCTCGGGGAAGAAACAAGAACCAAACAAACATGGCCCAAAAGGATCATGGATGATGGTACAACACCCCATTCCCACCTTGTCCGTCCGTCCTTCCTCTCCTTCCTTCCTTCGCGATTCATCCATCTTTCTCTTTCCCACAATGAAAGCCTCTTGTGTGTCTTTTTCTTTGACTTAAAAAGATTGGGGTTTATTTATTTTAAAAAAATTATTTAGATTTTTTATAAATTGAATTTTGGGTTTGTTTTTGGAAGACACTTTTGTGGGCATACGTCAGTCAGAAAGTTGCGTCAGTCAAGGTTCCCTTCTTTTTTCCTTCCGCCGTGCATCCAATCATCCATCCACTCAAGAAGAATGACCGTCTGAGTCGGTGAGAAGCCAAACGCACAGATTCGCTTACACCAAAGGAAAGCGGAAAGAAACAGGATCTCTGTCTTTTCTTCTCCTTCCTTCCTTCCTTCCTTCCTTCTTTCCCGTCCGTCCGTCCGTCCCTCCGTCAGTCCGTCCCCCAGTCCGTCCGTGTGTGTGTTTTTTCTCCGTCCGTGCCAGAAGGGGACACGATTCCGTCTGTTGTCGCAATACACACTTCCCCTCCCTCTCTCGTCTCTCTCGTCTCTCTCTCTCTCTCCCCCCCCTCTCTCTCTCTTTTGTCTTCTCTCTTGGCTCTCATGTCTCTCTATGTGTGCAAGCTCGTGCTCTTTTTATCTTGCACTGTTTTGTGTTGCTTTCTTCCTGTTTCTTCTTCTCCAAGTTCATAACAACAATTTTTCAACTTGGTAGTTGAAAATCCAACTTCTCTTTTTGTCTTTCTTCTCATTATAGAAGTGCATCCCAGCTTTGTCGTCGAATCTCTTTCTCTCCCTCTCTCTCGTGTCTCTCTCTCTCTCTCTCTTTTTGTGCAAGTACCTCTTGTACCGTGCACAGAAGAGAGAGAGAGATATATATATATATATATGCTTATTATGTACACGGAATCATTTGTAGCTATTGTGGACCAACTCGTGTTGCTCATCGACTGAGCACTAGTGTCTTAACTTTCTTTTGAAGCGGTTTCTCTAACTTCTTTTTTTAATCCGAGGAAGAGGCAGGCATTATAAGGTGGAGAGAGCAGTTCTATCAGCTAGCTATAGGGGAGCTCTCTATGTCACCACGTTCCCCCATTATGCCCATACTCAACCACGAATTGACAACCCACTACAACCACCACCACCACCACCACCTGTTGCTGTTGCTGCAAGAAGAAGAAGAAGAAGTTCTAAAGAAAAAACGCTGTGACTACGTAAGCTTGACGTTGTTTCTGGAGGTGATTTGATTCTTTCTTTCTTCTTCTTCTTCTCTCGTCTCAAATTCAACTTTTCAAGCTCTCTGTTGTTTTTTTTTTCCCCTTTCCTCCCTTCTGAAACTTTTCTTGTCTGGTCATCATCGCTTACACATTTCAAGAGCGTTAGGTGATGATTGTCTAGTTTATATAACACGCCGGCCCGGTGAAGAAGAAGACTAGATGACTAGAACAATAGCTATTGACGAGGTTTCTCTCTGATCTCTCTGTGTCTCTCTCTTTGTTTTGTTTTGGGAGTTTGACAAGTTACGTCATTGGCGTTGAACAAGAAGCTTGGGTGGGGTTTAGTTAAGCTCTAATGCAGTTCCATGAAATGAGAAAGAGTTTGAAGTTCAGCTAGTGTTTCACTGCAGGAAGAATCATGTGTGGCGGAGGTGTTAATCAATTTCTCATGGTCTTGGAGGAGCCGCACTAAACTGCAGTGATCAGGAGGAGGAAGAACCTGATGATGACGACGCTAGCTAGCTAGCTAACCTAGCTAGATACGGCTTGGATGCACATGAGGAGGAAGCTACTAGCTGGCTCGCTCCTGTGCACGCACGAATCCGTTGTAATCTCGATAATACTCGAAAAAGGAACTTTAGTTCTGCAGGTATATGTGAGTAGAAGCCGGGTGGTTGGTTGGTTGGTTTTTTTTTTTCTCTTGAATGAAATTTGAGTTTAGGTTGATGATTTCTTGTGACTTGTACATGATGGTTCTGGCTTTGTCGTTCGAGGTAGTATTTCGAAATATTTCTACACTTGAAGAATGAGCAGGACAACTTCTGAGGACTTTTCGTACTTTAGAAATCTTGCAGAAAGTCGCGTCTGAACTTCCTTGCTTGTGCAATGCTGGGTCACGGCGGTGGATTTGCCCATGGTGGTCGTTGTCCTCCGATCAAGACTTGATCTTTTGCTAGACACTGATGATGCATGATTAAACTCGTCCGGCCGGCTGAGTGTTGGGTTTTTCCACTTTTGTAATATAATTATTGTCATGATGATGATTGATTGATTGATTGATTGCAGGAAGAGGAGGAGGAGGAGGAGGAGGTGCTGCGGTGGCCGGGGCAATGTATCATCAGACCAAGAAGTTTGCAATAGTGACTCATCATGGCACCGCCAGAAGTGCAAGTACCTGCAACGACAACATCGTCTCTCCAGGCCTGGAGAGTCCTGGGGGTTCAAGTCCTTCAGCAGCGGCAGGAGGAGGAGGAGGTGCAAAGCAGCGGTTACGATGGTCTCCAGAGCTGCACGAGCGGTTTGTAGATGCTGTTTCACAGCTCGGTGGACCTGAACGTAAGTAGAAGCTGCGGACCCACCCACCCACCCATCTGGCAAGGTTTCTGATCTAGACGAACCTTGTCTTCTTAACCTGCAGCAGCAAGAGGTCAAAACCTCAGCGCTGAAACTGCTAAACTTGTACTTGTTACGATCCTCTCGATCATCACCGAAGAAAACATCAAAATCTAGATAAGACAACAATGCAAAACTCTGATAATTAACCTTGCATGAATTGCAAGGTTTGGGTACTGTGGACGCTAATTTCACAAGTTCGCTTAATAATCTTCAAACATGTCGTAAGATTTTTTTTTACTCAAGTGACGCAAGCTCAAAACTCTAAATCTTGGAGAAGACTACGCCGCACTCTAGAGTTGTAATTACAGATGAACTCTAAATTTGATTCTCCATTCAGATAACTGCACAGTTGTAAGAACACCCAGAAGTCTTGCTCTGCAACAACAGTCTGCAACCCTTTGTAAAGTCTGTCTCTTGCAAGAAACAGATTGGTTGCATGGATTTATAGGACAGTTCATGTTCAGAGATCATCATTTTGATCTGTACCGCTATCTCAAGTTAGGGGTTCTGCTTTGCAAGAGTTTGAAGTCAGGCTCCTCTTCTATCTAGCCTGCCTTGAAGGATTTTTGAGAAACCTTCAGCCAAACTCAGGAATATTAGGCCTGTGATGATGGGTTGTTGATTTTTTGGCAGGAGCAACCCCCAAAGGAGTGCTCCGGGTGATGGGTGTACAAGGTCTTACTATCTATCATGTGAAGAGTCATTTGCAGGCAAGCCAAGAAACTTTTGTCATTTCTCAGATTCTACTCATTTTCCTTACAAACTACATATAATTATACCTGGCAAGCATCAAGAATTTCCATGGCGTCAGATTTTGTGATGTTCAAGCACAGCACATGGGTGCGGACAGGGTTCAAGCACATGATGCAGTTGCTGATTGATTGGGCTTAAGATTGCAGAAATATCGATTGGCAAAGTATGTACCAGAATCTGCATCAGATGGTGAGCGCCACTTCTGAAACCCTCTTTCCAAAATTCTGATGCCTCATGATGATCCATTTGATGTTGCTGTCTAGACAGAATAGAGAGAGAGCCCACCTGTGCAAGAAGAACCCCTCCTCCTCCTACATGATCCCCTCCGTTTTGTTTTGTTTTGCTTAAGTTTCTGCCATGATTCTCCTTGCTGCCATGCTTCACAAGTACCCATAATTTTCTTTCTTGCTAATTTCAGCTTCTGTTGACATGCAGATAAGTTTAATACAATTTCTTCAAATTGTAGTTGTTGTTGTTGTCTGGCATGCACACACTGAAAATTAGAGCTTTGTCTTGAATGTGACTTACAGGCAGTAAGTTGGAGAAGAAGAATATTCCTGGGGCTTCAGATTCAGTTGTTCCTGCTTCAGATGCAACCTCATCGTAAGTCAACAAATTTATTGGGTAGACTTGTTTCAGAAATTATACCTGTACAAGAAAATTCTTTGTGTTTACAACTGCTGCTAGAGCTTCAAATGGCTTGGTATGGTCAAAGAAGACACTGTATTCATGAAGTGCTTCTGCATCCTGGATCTGAAAAGCTCCAAGAAAGAAAATAATCATGATCTCTAATGTACTATCTTCAAGGTTTAAAAAAAAAGTCATGGGTGGGTGTTTTTTTGGTGGAACTTCTTGCACAGGGGTGTGCAAGTTGTTGATTCAGATGCTTTACATATGCAGATGGAAGTGCAGAAGCGGCTTCATGAGCAGCTTGAGGTTAGTTTCTTGTCTTGGAGTCTTGAACTGCAGGTCAGGGCTCCATTGGCATTGACCTTGTACTGACTGTGCTGTTTCTTCTTGTTCTTGTGAGCTTGTTTATATGGTTCAAGAAACACAGCTGGAGCTTCTTCCTGACATCTGCTTGCATTGCATCAGGTACAGCGCCATCTACAGCTCCGTATGGAGGCACAATCAAAGTACTTGAAGAGAATAATTGAAGAGCAGCAGCAAAGGGCAGCTGGCACTCAGGATGTAGCTGGTCGACACCCAGTAGTAACTGCTGCTTCTGGGCATGAACAAGAAGAAAGAAGGGTCAGTTTGGTGAAGGAGCCATCAAGTGAAGCGGAATCTGTGGATGTTAATGAACGAAAGCTTACTAGACTTCCTGATCTCAGACTCTCAATAGTGGAACAGGAGGTGGCTATGCCTTCTTCATGGGCTAGTGATAAACAACGTGCTACCAGAAGTAGTCCCTGCAATATCACCAGGGAACATCAGTTTGCAATCACAGCATCAGGAGCAGCTTCAAGTCAAGCTTCTGCTCTTCTGCGTCCCACCCAGCTGCAACAAGCAGCACAAGTTCAGTATAGTAGTGCAAGTGGATATAGTCATGCTGCTTCTGCCTTCACAAGCTCTTGGACCTTGAGTCAGCCATCATCAAAACGGACACGGTTTGGCAGCGAACTGATGTCCAGCTTCTCTCAATCTCTGTCTCCAGAACTTGATCTACGACAGCATGGTAGAGGGATGGGTTCATCAAGTAATGAGTTCCAGCAATCAATTCAAGTTCAAAGAACACCGATCATTCCATTGAACCCTGCTTCAAACCGCTATGGTTTCAATTTGGCCATGGGTTTTCAACGCAGCAGTTACATACATGAGTCTGCACAAGTTTTATATGCACCCCAGCCTCTCCTTTCTTCACCAGGAGACAGTTTGCATCTCCAATCGCACGGCTTTCAAAGACCTGCAGCTACTCAGGGAGCTGCTCATCAGCACGTTTTCATGCAGCCCGAACGAGGCATGAGTTCTTTCCAGGTTGCAAAAGGGGAAGAAGAAGGCAGTCCTTTGTTGCCAGCTCCTAAGTCTCGAGCTTCTGATGCACTTAGACAAATGTTCAGGCGGTGGGAGGAGAATAGTGGTGGCAATGCAGGAGGAACAAGCTCTCAAGGGAACACAAGTTAGTTGAACATTGGTTTTTTTAGGAGGGGGAAAGTGAAAAAAAACTTTGTAAACAAAAGCACATTCTTTGGGGTTGAGAGGAAACCGAAAGTTGTGGCAAAGAGAGAGAGTTAGGAAAACTGAAAGAAAATACAATTCCTTCAACCCTTGTTGGTGTACCCTTTTTGTTCATAGACACCAGGAGGAGAAACCATAATTTTTGGGATAGCTACTTTACATCAAGGAACTTGGATTTCAATGAACAGGTGTAGAAGGGCAAAAGACAAGGGAAGCAAATCGCTTTCCTTTGTTACAGTCCCACTCAAATTGAGGGATTTCAATTAAGCCCTCCAGTATACGGGATTCTTGCTGTCCATCCGAATTTTCCAGAGACTCCAAGCTCATTGAGCATTATCCACAGCAAAAGTCTAAGGACATTTGGTTGTGCAAGACACCCCTGGGCCACTTTGCCAACCATCGGACTGATTGCTGAGACTTGAAGTTGGAATCCAGGATGACAGAGATCTGCTTCATGGACAAACAGTATCTGCTGCAAACTTCTGGCTCACAGTTTCATCTTCATTCTCAGGAGGAACAGTACATTGGCATAGCCTTGGGAGTCAAGAGATGCAACAGGTCTACAGAAGGGAGGAGGACAGGAGTACTCTATTTGCCAGTTGTAGATCTTCTTCTCTCGAGTATCAGGTTTTTGGGGAAAAGGAATTGCATGTCAGGGTTTCACAGGTTCACCATACAAATGGCAGGTAGTCTTTAGGTTTTACAACATAGGGAGAAATGGGTTACGGGGATATCAACAATTTCACACCATCACCTCTGCAAAATCATGTGCATGAAATCTGCACCTGCTGTTTCTGACAGATCTGCAAAAGCACCAATGCACATGACGTGCGGTGCAAAAGCTGATGCCATTTTCCAGAAAGTTAGTCTTCTTCCACATGTTGACATTCATAGATGCTTTTGAAATCTTTGTGGCTGCCAAAAGGCAATCAATTTTTTGAGCAAAACAGTTACTTCTCAGGGAGCCATGTAGCTGGTATGAGGAAAGAAGGAAACCCCTCTTCATCCTCCCCTCCATCAAGTAAATTTGCAAAATATGACAAATTGGTCCTCAGTTTATAGGAGAGAGCTACATAAGAAGACAAAGTGAAGCATTAAGACAAGTAAAATCAGATCATTAGACTCGTGGCAACCCATCAGAAAGACCGAGCATGCAATTCTAGTTTGACTCTCCTCCTTTCAGCCCACCTGGTTTCAGCTGTGAAAAGTTCAAACTTCTGTTTGAAATTGGTCACAGTATGACTAGTATGGAAAGGTCAGTCATCACATTTGGTACTACAAAACTGGATCTAATTTGACCCTGTTTATAAGAGCACTTTTGCCAGACCACACAGAAATCCTGCACAAAATCCAGGGAGATATGTTTGGAGATACCATTGCATCACACTGATCACTCACTGTATAAACAAAATCTCACAAAATGCACAAGTTTCTTTGTTGACCTTAGAAATAAAAAATATGCAATTTGTTTCCATCAGGTTTCAATCTTAGCAGGTGCTGCCTTGCTGTGAATTTGAACTAACAGGAAGATGTGCATTTCTCCTCCACCACCAATGGTCTTACCTCAAGTGAATGACCCCTATCTGGTAAGCCTGAAAAGAGCACAACATACATATTGGAAGCTGCAACCAGCATCCTGTTTGAAGTGAAAGTCACTTCTAAGGACAAAAACATGTTTGAGCTGTGCTGTTTACACAATGCAAACTCAATCTTATGCCCAAGAAGATTAATTTCCACCTTTTAAATCTTGTTGAAGATCCTCCGAAGCTTCTCCTTCACCAGGACTGTCTTTGAGTGAAAGTGTCCTGTCACATTACCAGATACACTGAATTCAGCAAAAAAAAAATGAGAGACTTGGAAGCCCAGTTTCCTTGCAGCTTTTTCTCTGTAATATTTTCCTACCAAGTTACCTGAATGTCTCTCATGCATTGCCACATGAAATGAGAATTACAATATGCTAAAAATTCATTCTGCACCTACTTGATCCTAGTTGTAGTTTGGAGGTGGCAGCCATAAACCATCAACTCTTGACTGGGTTAGGAGTTGAGTATAGTTTTTAATTTTCATTCAAACAAAATCCTCTTTGAAAAATGCAATCAAAGATTTAGATATCTGTGTGTGCCACAACTGACACTGATTTCTATACAGACTTGTAATCATGGCATGACTCAGATGGGAAACAGAGACAGGCACAATGAAACATATTGCACAGCCACAAATGCATCTGAAGAAGCTTGACAGTGTAGTGCCTAATTATCATGCTTCTGAAGGTAATAACAAAGAGAGGAAGGAAAAGGCTGAATTGTTAAAAGACCCAACAAGGGCTTTTCTGCAACAAAGTTCATCATCTGTTTTTAGAGCACACACCATGAGAAGCCACCATGTCTTTTTGTAGCAGAGAGAACAAAAAGGCACCTTTCCTGTTGCCTCGGCAACAATTCATAAAGAAGCTTCTCTTCCCTGTTCTCCAAGTAAATCTTCTGGGTTGGTAGACTTGCAGCTTCTCACTGCTGTCTAGCTAAGGCCTCAAGCAGGAGGAAGATGGGAAGACTTGCCCTTGTTTGAGACTCAATTGCCATTCTTATCTGTACATTGACTTTACTTGCACAAGCAAGGAGTTTGCTTGTGCAGCAGCACTGTTCAAACACAGAAAGTTTTGCCAAACTGGTCTTCAATTCCTCCAGATTTCTTCAAAACAATGACCATCTTCCAAAGGAAGTATTCCTCTAAGTGAAGAGACCTGCACAGTTTGTTCATAGCAAGAAGAAGATATGCAGTCTGTCTCTACTTCGAGCTCTGAGTCCCTACTTGATTTTGAGATTTAAGAGCAGACACTTCCTCATCCAAGGTCCCTTTAACTCCCATGGATTCTTGTCTGGAATTGCCAGGCTTCAACCAACTGAGCTCTTGAGATAGTCTTGTACATTTTTCAGTGGTGTAACTACAGAAATCTCACTTTTTTTCCCTACCCCTTCTTCACCATGCAAATTCCTCTTCTGTACAGGGTCAACCATCTTTTGCACTCTAGAATTTGAAGGAGATATAGCCATGGAAGCTTGAGCAGCATCCCCTTCAACAGCATCTGTCAATGAATCGACTCCCACGACTCGATTAGCAAACCTGTTGTGGGCAGTTTCTCTTGTCAAGTCCACTGACACTCGATGATGCAAATCCTCCGTGAACATCTGCATGGAACCTGCATGGTTCCTCAGCTGTTGGTTCCTACTCAAAACTTGCTCCTGCTGTCGGGAAATTAAGTTCCCAGCAGAAATCTGCCTTGTAAGAGTGTGGGAGAAAGACTCATCCTGACTTCTGCGCATAGAACATAGGCCACTAATTTCGCTGCCAGTTTGAGCATCTATACTGGCTTGTGCAGCACTGCTATCCATTGGCTGCTTTTCTCTATAAAAGGCATTGCGAGCAACCTGCTTTCCAAGTGGAGTCATGGTCATGAGATCTGGGATGTCTCTGATGCTAGAGTTTCCAGACAAAGACTGCTGCCTGACCCGCCCCAAAGAACTGTGCCTTTTAATTGTGCTGGAAACTCCAGGAATGCTATTTGGTGGGGCCTTCACAACCTGTGCTTCTTCCCCATTCCTAACCATGATCTCTGGAAACAGTGTGCCCTTTGTCATGTTGGAGGGTATACCTGGACTAGCCTGCTGCTCAGTGCCCCTGCTCACACTATGTTGTGAATTTACCTGCCTTTCAGCTTGTCCCATCCCCTTTTCCAGACTCATGCTTCCATCTGCAGAGAACCCAACAGGTTCAGAATCCCTGGAGGACTGACCACCCAAGTCAATATAGCTTTGTACCTTGAAGCTGACAGAGCACAACATCATCTATTTCAAGGTAGTGGTGGTTACAGACCTGAGCTGGTGACCAACCGCTCAAGCATATGTGGCAAGCTTCGTCTCTCCAGTAGGCTCCCCAATGCTGCAGGTCTCAGAGGTTGCTCAATTGACCTCATGGATGCTCTGGTGTCAGTGAGCAAAGCTCCTGCAGATGGAACTTGGGTCCTATGGGAGGATAATGTCCTTGCTAGATTTGGTGGGATTCCTGTTGCCTGGATGCTGTCCACAGGAGTGTGCTCCCTGAGTTCACTGCCATTATGTAGGTTGACAGATGTGTCAGCTGATCTGTGAGATGCCTGCCCCTGAGAGATTGGGTGTTGGAAAAGAATTGACCTGGAGTCTGGAGGTGCTGTACTCTCAGCTTGAAGTCTCAAATCAGCTGCAGCAGCTCCAGGTCTATCTTCCCACCTTAGTGGAGCAGTTGAGCTTCTGCTAGTAACACTGCTGGTTTTTGTGGCATTCATGCCATCTGTTGGTTGCTTAATGCCAAGACAATCCAATAGTCCAAGAGTCTCAAGCTGGCTTGAATGTGTTGCATCTGTTTCAGTTGGAAATGGCCCTGGTGGTGCTGTCTGAGTCTGTGCTGTTCCACCTCTCTTCAGACCTCCATTTATCCCTGATATCCAGCTCTGCGTGAAACTTGAGAGGTTACTTTCATTTCGAGGGCGAGTGCCTTCACACACAGTTTCCACAAGCTTGTCTTGCGTGCGTGGAAGTTTCCCGGCTTGTTCAATCTGGTTGCAGTGACTGTTAGAGACAGGACTAGTTCCTTTCTCTAAACATGCTGCTGCCTCCCTCCTTTCCAGAATTCGGGATGCATCACCTGTGTGTGGAGATGGCAACATAACCCCAACAGACTCCTGCTGGTACCCTCTTTCACCAAACCTTGGTGACATCATTCCTGATCTGGATCTCCCTGAGCCCATTGAGATTCCCAGATTCACACCCGTGTTTGGAACATTCAGACCTCCAGCCTGCCTCAAAACAGCACTCTGAAGGAGAGAAGTTGTCCCTTGGCCTCTGAGTTTGGTAACTGGAGCTATTCCTGCAGTGACTGGTAATGGTGTTGAATATCGTGCATGTGCTCTTGCTGCACTTCCTGTTGAGCATGGTGAAGGACTTCCCAGTGGGACATGCACTGATATCTTGGAGGAACTTGAAGGTGATTCATCTGCTGGATCATCATCATCCAGAACTATCAGGTTTACTGCCATTTGTGCATCCTTCTGTTTCTTTGCTGCAAGAAGCCAAGGTGGAAGACCTAATGCTTCCCCTCCTGTTGATGGAGAAAGATTTCTTGGTGAAGGTGCTGTGGTAGGATTGTCTGGTGGTATTCCAGAAGGTGTAATAGCATGTGGGGGTTTTGGCGCAATCACTTTGTGATTTGTGCTGTTATGATCGGTTCTAGGCACCTGTGGTGAAGTGAAGCTCCGAGGAGCCATGTGTGTAGCAGGCACCAACCCCAACTTCCGTAACTGAACAAGAAAATCACTCTGACTGACACCAGAAAGTTGAGGGATTCGTGAACGATCCAGTTCCATCACCTGGCCCCTTGCTCCTGGTGCCTTGGACTTTGATGCTTGTCCATCAAGCTCTGGGGGCACCCGCCTGAGTGCCCCTGCCTTTATCAAAGCATCGATTGTCAGCTCTTGATGTCTGGGTTCTGGTGGTGAGTCAATACCAGGAAGATCATCAATGATGATTACCTCCTGGCCTGGAGGTGGCTGTCCACCTCGTCCATTTGATGAGAGACTCTTCCTTTTGATCTTTGGAGCTGCAGGGCTCCTTGGCTCTTCCGCCAGACTAGTTGAGAATGAGCTCAGATTGGTTGTCGCATCCAGACCTACTAAGGAATTTTCAGCTCGCCACTCCACATCACTAGCTAATCCTCCCTTTCTGGTGGAATCATCAAACTGCAGATCTAGACTGTGTTTGTTGCTCCCTTTGTTCACATGCTGATTGGCATCACCTGCTTGCCATGGAACCACAAGCTCTCTGTTGACAGCTTCACTAGGAGCTCTGACAAGGCTAAGCATGGGATTACCTGGACTAGATGACAGATTGCCATCAGAAGTTTCTACCTCCTTTGATGGTCCCCACCCTGCTGCACCACTGACATGTGCTGATGTAGTAGCATCAGACTTTTCCAAAACTGCCTCAGCAGTTCCAACTCCTGTGTGCACAACTGTTACAGTGCTAGTGCCTGTCACATCAACTGCTTTTCCAGCCTGCAACTCTTTGAGATTTTCCAAATCAAAAGGTGAGGCTTCTGTGGTCTGTTGCTTGTGTGCAGAAGATCCTTTGTCCTCATTAGAGACCAACACATTCTTGCCCATCAGTCGCAACACTGGATTTCCAAAAAGCCGGACAATGCTTGGATCCCCAGGGCTGATTCCCTCATGGGCTGGGGAAACACTTGCTCTGCTTCTTTCAAAATCCCTTGAATCTGTCAAAGCTTGAGAGTTTTGGGATGTTTGTGATGTTGGTGGTTGCTCAGTCATGGCAGCCCGTATCCATCCTGGCAGCTTTGCTACCTGAGAACCTAGCTCAGCCACTGCTTTTGTCTGACCACCTGTGAGGCTATGAGTTGCAGAGGTGTCTAACCCTCCAGAGACAAGAGGAGAGGTCATAGAATTTGTGGAACTATACTGCAGAGGAGTCATGCTTGCAATTGTTCCAGCCTGCAGGCATCCATGAGCTTCACTGAGAAATGGACTAGCCCAGAACTTGAGCAGTGCATCTTTGAGAAAACAAAAGAAATACCCATTAGTATCATTCAAATGCAAAGATATGGAACAGACAGAAAGATCAGTACCTGGACTATGACAGTTGGACTCTTTTCTGTTTGCTGATTACCAGTAGCCTGGTAAGTGTGCTCTGTGCTTACAGGGCTCCTTCTCACACCAATTGGGAGATTATCTGGGGTGGCCCCAGGGCCAAAGGCATCAGGTGGAGTCTTTGATCCACAGAGAGCTGAGACATTTGGCTGCTGTGGTGAAGGAGATGCTCTGTAAGTGTCAATAGGTTCAATGCTTCCCCCTCTAGTGGTACATCTAGCAGTCTCTTTTACAGTTGTGTGGGTGATGGGAGAAGCAAGATCTTGTAATCTTTCATCACTGAAATGGTCACTGTCTGGATATCCAGCTGCTTGAGCTGGTGCTTCACTAATGCTGCTGTGGACACTGGTGGACGGTCCTGTTTTGAGAGTATCAATCTGTGGGACTCCATCACACAAACCTGCACTTGCAGGCCTATGAGGAGGTGAGAGCAATGTATGAATAGGGTTGCTTTTGCTTGTGCTCTGGACTTTAGGCCCATTGGCTAAAACCTCTACAGTACTCTTGGTGGAGGACCCACTGGCATTGTCCCCTCCCTCCTTTGCAGACTTGGTGCTGATGAAGCGTCCACCAGGACCTCTGGGTGGAACAATGGATTTCCTTGCAGGCTCTCCAGCATCCTTTGTGTTGGTGGCACCAAGAGTATTACAGACAGCAGTGCTTTTCATCAACGATTTTCTCTTGCTTGTACTCTGTGACAGTGTTGGACTCCAGTCAGCTCTTTTTGGTGATGATTGTGTTTGAACTGGTGTCACCTCTCTCATGTCCCTCTGCTGATCTTCTGGTGTCTGAGAGCCTTCAAGCTCACAAGATGCTTGCCTTTGAGAGTCACTTGTCTGCCTCAGCAATGACTTTCCTGTCATGCCTCGAGGATTAGTGTCTGTTGAGCAGCCCAGATGAGATGATGGCACTTGAAGCCCCGAATCTGGTGACTGATTCAAATCATGGATCTCCCCTTCCTCAAAGTGTTGAAGCCCATCCTTTGGTTTTTCTTTTGTGGCCTTCTCACTCAAGAGCTCTTCCACCTCTGACCTCAGATGAGCCCCAGAGTCCTGTGATTCCAAGATTGGGTCCACCACACCTTGAATGCCTCCTGACACATTTGCTGCATCCTTGGATATGCTGTCTGCTCCTCTCTGGAAAGAGGGGGTCACGTTTGCAGAGGTGTCTGGCAGTTGAGTTTTTTCACCTGCTGGAGGATTATCTGCCTGCAGTGCCGTGACTTTTTCAGTAGGTGAACTGCCCACTCTGCACTCAAATGGTTTACATGCAACAGGCGTGCCACCCTCTCCAAAGCGCTGCTTCAAGCCAAGTACTTCTCGGAGAATGGCATTGCTCCTGGACATTAAATGTGGAGCCTCTTTCTCAGTGTAACCCAGAAAAGGTCTCTTCCTCTTGAGCTTCTCTTTCCGGGCGTTGGGTTCTCGATTCTTGTTTGTAACGGACTTCATCAATGATCCCACAGGATCTCCTCCTTTCTTCCTTGAGAGCTTCTTACCCTTTCCAGTGGGTGGCTGTCCCATGTTACCCTCACCTCCTTCACCTGCTGCTGCATTGCTGGTCAAAGAGGCTTGTTGTTGCTGCTGCTCCAACACTGACAATGTTTCTTTTGCATCTACAACTGAAGCTGTCCTGTTGAGCTCTGGAGCACTCTGGTTTATTGCAGTACATTGACTGGGATTATTGTTGTTGGGAGGATTCACAAGCTGGTCTCCAGTATGATCCTCAGCTTCACAGCCAATTCCCAGTGAGGATTTGCTGTTAGATAGGTCTTGTGCTTTAACAGGGATAGGAGAACCTTGCCTGGGTTCACTACCATTTTCTTTTGTTGCTGCAGTGCAAGACTTCTCACTCTGAGATTTGGTAGTTGAGGTTGATAGCCCAAGCTTCCTTGCTTCATGTGTAGACAATGCTGCTCCTGGAGAAACAACAGTCCCATTGGCAGCAGTCCTTGCAATTTTTGACATGCTTCCAGCTGGTGCAGAACAACCTGCTTGAGGTTGCTTTTTCTCCAAAGCAGCAGGTATCTTCTCCAAAACAGATGTACCCAATCCTGTGTCTTTGTCGGAACTGAGGACTCCAGGTCTGGATCTAAGTCCAGGCTCATCAGCCAAGCCATTTGGTGATGATGTTGTTGGAGCACACTCAATCTGGTTCTGTGCCACCAGCTGTACTACGTCCAGTTGATGAACCTTCAAAGTGCATTTCAAAACAAATTTTGTCATTCCCATCAACACATCAGTGTACAGAACATTGATCTGCACTCACAGAAAGTGATCCAATCATAATGCAAAAACACCACAATCAAATAGGTAAGCATCATCCAAACAAAGCATGGCATGGCTTTGCATGCCATGCCACTGAGTTCTTCATTGCACACTACTTGACCAAGTCTGCAGTTGGAAGCTTGCATTTCTTAGAAGCCAAACTTGAAGCTCCAGAAGTCAAGAGCTTTAAGAAAAAGAAAGTAAACAGACTTGGTTCTTGAGAGCTTTGTGTCAGCCTGTTCGGCAGCAAGAGTGTCTTCTTATGCATCTATTGAGCTGTCTGCCAAAAAGGATGAAGACCTCTGCAAGATTGAGAACAAGGTGTACAGAATGGAGTGAACAAGAATACCTCATCCTCATCCTCCTCATCTTCCAATGCAGCATTGTCCTTCAGATCCCCAGGCTTGCCTCTGACCACCACAGGTAAATTTTCAGGATCCTTGCTGCAGTCAGGAAGCTTTTCTTTGGACCAAACTTTGGCTTCCTTGCTTGATTGCTTCAAGGAGCTGGGGAGTTGCTGCAGTTCAGGCAAAGAAGATGATGATGATGCACCACCTTTGTGAGCTCCTGCTATTACTGCTGCTGATCCGATTGAGTTCTGCTTTTGGAGTTGCTGCAAAAGGCAAAAAAATAAATTGCATCTAAGGTGGTCGAACAACAACTGAACTCAAGAATGCAAGCTTTCCACTATACAAAGAACCCCTCCAATATAACCTCACCTTCTTCCATTCTGTGCAAAAGCTCACCCCCACTCACAAGAAAGAAACACAGCAGCAGTCTAAAGCATCATGCACTTCCTTGACGTTAAGAAGAAAGGATCTTCAGGCAGGAGGACACAAGGCTCCCAGAGAGATAGAGAGAGAGAGAGGGGTGTCGACAAGGATCGACAAGCATGGTTACAAGAACAAACGGTAGCAAAAAACAGTTACCCCCCTCACGATGCAAAAGCCTTAAATCGCGTACATATCACAAGGGCTGGCAGTCTGGCTGATGCACGGACTCGCGGAAGACTTGGGAGCCACGGCGGGGCCCACAAAAAGAAAAGTACGAACGAGGACCGAGCGAAAGTATTCCGCAAATCCAACAACGTGCAACAGAACGCTACAACCCCCACGACAACTTCCAACCATCGTAGCCCTGAGGTGTATACCACCGCGTGAAAGAATTACAGAAATGGAAATGGAATATTTCGCGAGTGTTGATGACAAGCTCGACTCCCTCTAGTAGTAAAAGAAGAAGAAGAAGAAGAAGAAGAAGAAGAAGAAGGCTTTGTTTACGTACACGCATGACCAAGAATAAAAAATTAAATCAAGTGCCTTCCATCGCTGATTCCCATTGTAGCAAGATGCGTCTATGATGATCATGATCCACAAAGTCCAAGTATCGATGCATGGCTGCCTACTGATGGGTGGAAGAGCGACAGCAGTCACAGAAAACCCCCCATTCTCATTTACTACTGGATTATAACGATCATCCGGACTTCTCAACTTGTCTGCAATCGAGAACTTGAACTTCTTGCACACAACAAGTCTGCAATCGAGAACTTGAACTTCTTGCACACAACATGTCTACAATCGAGAACTTGAACTTCTTGCACACAACAAGTCAGGAATCGAGAACTGGAACTTGCACACAACAAGTCTGCAATCCAGAACTTGAACTTGCACACAAGTCTGAAATCGAGAACCCACTTGCACACAACAAGTCTGTAGTCCAGAACTTGAACTTGCACACAACTTGTCTGCAATCGAGAACTTGAACTTGCACGTAAGTCTGCAATCGAGAACTTGCAGGGCACACACACTGCAAAACTCTTGGGAGGAGGTGCGAGCTACGTGATATACTACTAGACGTGGGAATCGTCTTAATTGATCATTAGAGTTGTGGTCCCCCCCGCCATTATATGCACAGAAGATCGTTGAAGCTTTTCCAAGTCTAGCTCTAAGTGGTAGTAGTAGTAGTGTTGTTGTTGCACATGTCGCTCGCAACAGTTCTTGCTTACTGTAGTAGTTGCTACTGCTGCTGCTGCTGCTGCTGATGTCGTCTGCTGCCGCTGTGCGTCATTAGCCAAAAAAGTTTCATCTTACTACGTACTACAAAACCAGGCCAACAAGTTTTAGACCGGAGCTTTCAAGCCTTGGAAGCACACCAGCTCTTGGTCAAGCAGGCAGACAGACAAACAGCATGATCAATCCTTGACGATCATCCGCGTGTTTGCAGTCGCGAAGTTGTTCTACATTGTTCTCTGCAAAGATGATTATAATACCATTGACCAAAATATGTTCAAGACTTGCAGGCAGCAAAAGCAGCAAGCAGCAACAGCAGCAACAGCAGCAACTCTTGATCGCTACTGCAGGTCTGCAAGTTGTCTCAGGCGTGTCCTTGAAACGAAGCTGCTGATCAGCTGGTTGTATACGCGAGAGAGAAAGAGAGAGAGAGAGTGAGAGAGAGAGAGAGAGAGAGAGGGAGAGAGAGAGGGAGAGAGATATCAGCAGCTTCGAGATTCCAAAGTCTGCACCAAAGTTGTCGATGGTGTTTGTTGGATCTATAACAACAGTCTCGCTCTTTCACGCCATGGCAGAACCAGGCTGCGTCCGAGTATTGTTGTTGTTTAGTATTGTTGTTGTTGTGGCACGAGAGAGAGGGAGAGAGATGAAAAGCGAGGTTTGAGAGAGAGAGCGAGGGCGGCTGCGGGAATGTGAAGAAGAAGAAGAAAGTACGTACCACAGAGCTGGGACTGGTCTTCTTGACGCCTGTGCTGACAGTGGGGCTGGAGCTCGAGTTTACACGGACAGTGGTGGCGTGCTTACCGGACAGCAGCTTGCGTCGCTTGTGCTTCGTGTGGAGGTCAGAAGAATTCCACTGCTGTTGCTCCTGATCTACGGCACAGATGGGTCGCTTGAGCTGGGGGAAGTTGGAATTGGCAGCAGAATCCGAAGTCGTCGTGGAGAACCGCTGCTTCTTGGCGGCTCTGTGCTGCTGCAGGAGGATTCCTCCTCCCTGAGGATGCGTGCCAGCACCGGCGGTGGTGGGCCCAGCGAATCTGCCAGCAACGGCAGCGGTCATGGGTGCAGTGCCGTAACTCCGTACTTTCTTTGGAGCTGTTGCTGCTGCAGCAGGCGGCTCTGGACCAGCTCCACGGACAAAAGCTGTTCGCGGTTGCCTGCGAATCTCTGGGTGCTGCTGCCTTCGCGCTGCAGGACCAGCGATCTCAGGTGAATCTGCTGCTGCTGGGCTGGACTCTCTACTACCAGATCCGGATTTGCCTGAATCTTCCTGCAGATCTCGTCGCGGGGCGAAAGCACAAAGATCCGCCATCGATCGCTTCTTCTGTGTCTTCACCTTGAATTTCTGCTGTCGACTCCCCTGCTGCTGCTGCTGCAAGGTTTGAGTTCGATTCTGCAACCTGTCCATGGAGTTTGCTGCAGGAGCATCCTGCTCAAGACACTGATCAATGTGGACATTCAAGGCAGTGTAGGAAGGGGATGCGAAGACTCGACACACTGGACACACCCTTTCTTCTCCTCCACCGCCGCCACCGGCGATGAAACCAGGAGCTGGAGGATTTACTGCAACAACAAGCCCGGGGCTGCTTCTCATGGGCGTTTCCAGAACTTGCGAAGAAGAAGTCGTCTTAGACTGCGACCTGCTGGACTCAATTGCAACAACACAACTTCTCACGGCCGCCGGCTGAACTGCTGCAGGAGATTGAACCAAACTCGGCCCCGCAGTGTCCGCCAAGTTCTTCCCCTGAGCGGAGGCTGCTGAGCCTGAATGCTTGCTCATCACAATCTCTGCTGCTGCTTGTTGTACCTCCAACCCAGCTGCAGATAGTTTCCCAGACTCCTCAACTTCCAAACTAGCTGAATCTTCTTCTTCATCATCATCTGGGTCCACTGACACTGATCTCATCAACCCCACTGCAACTTCTTCAACTTCTTCCTCACGACGACGCTTAGATCCTGAGACCCATTGAACTATAGCTTCAGATTCCACCTGTGATGATCTCTCTGATCTAGCTGCAAAAACATCATCTACAGTTTCCGCTGCTTCTATCCGGCGATCCGACGCGCTGCTTGTCGTCATAGTACCCTCCACAAACCTCTGAGATCTTGCACTACCTGCATCACACCCTTGATGCTCTGATTGCAGCTTGTCGGCAGATAGTCTACTTGCTCTCTCGTCGATTCCCGCAGACCCGACGTTACCTCTGCTGCTCACCATCGCCGAGTCTACGTTAGACGGCAGAAGACGGTCTGAACCATTCTCCTGCAGATCATGTCGTGTTGCCCGAGAATCCCTTTGTTGAATAGTCTGTGCTTGTTTCCTTGGCAATTCTAAGACTGTCTCTACTACAGGAGGAGGAGGAGGAGGAGGAGGTGGTGGTACCGTTCCTGCACCACCTCCATGTGCACGCAGCCGCATTGCACTCGCTGACAAGGGTTGATCAGGCCCTGCAGCAAGAATTTCACCACAAACTGCTGCTGCTGTCACCACAGATGAGGAGGAGGGTGGTCGTCTAAGAGCTTGGACCAGCTCTACAGAACTTTGATCGAGCTTCCTCTCAAGCTCACTAGCTGAAGAAGCTTCTACAGCTGCTTCAACAACTTCTTGTGAAGTGTTGTGGTCGTGTTCCTTTAGCCTTGTCTGGATGATCTCTTCTTCTGCAAGCTCTTCTTTTCTTGCAGCATCAGCAGTAGCAGTACTACTACTACTAGCATATAAGTTGTCCTTAGTTTTGTAAAATTCTGTACTACTCTCCTTGACAGCTGCTGCAATGAAACGATCCAGCAGCTGCTCTCGCGGACGGAGAATCAGCGTGTCGCTCAAGTGATCTCGGATAGAAGAAACTGTGTGTTTGAAGGGTATAGCAGAATCAAGCGGTGGCAGAATGCCCGGCTGGTCACCTCTGCACTGCGTCCGCCACCTGAGTAATCCTTCAGTGAAAGGCCATGTCTGTCGTAAATCTGTCTCCCGCACTGCTGCTACAAAACCCCTGGGAAAAATTGCAATCAAACCATACATCACCACTTTAGCAAGCTTTGCACGCAGTTTTCTGGACGACCCATTCATTCCTTCTGTTACGATTCCACATTTGGAGCTGGGGAAAATAATGTTCACCAGCTCACAAATATGATGTAAACCCTCTTTATATTGTTGCTGATGCGAACTGCACTGCTGCAAATCTTAAGAAATCATATCCAGCTAGCTAGAGATCCATAGCCAGATTATCTTTCAGCTCAAGAATGTCACGTTACCATAGTAGCAGAAGAAGAAGAAGATTCATGGATACGCAGAAGTTCAGAAGAAGAAGAAGACAAGATGAGGGAGTCCCTGCATGGGTATTCATCGATCCTCTCTCATAAAATTTCAAAACTCAAACGTGGGTCTTCTTCGTGGCTGCATAGAAATCCAGCAAGACATCGAGAGGAAGACTGTAGTCATGTGCAATAGAGCAAGGAGGATCTTGCGACAACAACAGTCAACGACATAATCAAGTCACCACCACAGTGCGAGAGCGTAGCTGATCATCGTCAACCATGCAGGACTTTCAGATGAGTTCACAAAAAGACAAAAAATGTCAGTCCTGAGCAAGTTCGGAACAAGTTTGTACAAAGCTCTTAGTCTTCTGTAGTCCAGTGCAACTGTAACATCTCCTTGAGCAGCAGCCATGCACGACGATCAGCTGCAGACGTTCACTGAAGAAGCTCCTGCAGCTGGCTGCTCTGGCTCCTCCTCATGTAATGGAAAAATTTACAAAATGCAACACAATTCTTGCGGAAGAAAAGCTGAAGAAGGTGAAGCGCAGAGGAAGAGGGAGGGGGTCCCGCCACAAGACTTCTTATAAGCCTGGAAGAGCGAGCTGTACGTGTAGCACAGCGATTTCAGCGCCAAACCCTGTGGGACTGACACAGATCATGTTGTTCACGGTGTTTCCAGAAGGAGGAGAAGATGAACTGTGCTTTAGACCCAAGTGCTGCAAACAGCAAGTCGACTTGCCCTCACATCGTCACCCCAGAGTCGCTAGCTAACCTTTCCCTCCCTCATCTCCTGCTAGATGCGACTCTTGAGCGGCATACGAGTCCGAAACCCTCGTTTCCTTTGTTTTGGGTCTCAGTTCTTTCCTCCCACCATGCAGGATGAACTGGCAGCGATGCAAGTTGAAATCCGCGGATGGAAAATACATACACATGATGCTCAATCATATACAATAAGCGGCTGCAGTTCTACTACCGATATGACAAGAGACTTTGACAGACTCATAGATCCAAGCGGAGTTGCTGTGGTGATTTGTATACTTATGTGTATGTCTGAGCCCCGTTGTTACGTAGCTGCAGTGGTGGAAGACACGAGAGGGAGAGAGAGAAGATGAGAAGAGAAGGGTGAGGAAGAAGAAGAAGAGATGGAAGAAAGTTGGGTTACTACCGAATAGTGAACGGCACGAACTTCTTGTCTGCAGCTGCTTCAGAGTACCCATCGTCGATCTGTATGGAAGTTGGAGTGTTGGGCAGATCTTGTGTTTTGACATCCGTATGTAATAGTCCAGGCGGTGCAAGTGCATCGTCTCCAGCTTTGTTGTCCATGGTCCCCCCATGTGTCGTCGTCTGCACACAAAGCCATACAGCAGCGCCTCCCCGCTCGGCTATGGTGGTGGGCCCTTCTTCTTCTTTCTCTTCTTCTTCTTCTTCTTCTTCTACTTCACTGGCTGCAGTAGCGTCCGTGCAAATAGAGATATGCCCTGAAGCTTGAGTGATGGGCGGTGGTGGTGGTTCATGAACAAACGCCGGTCGCTGTAACTTCTCTAACCCTGACAACATCGACGACCCCTTGAAGCTTCGTAATGACCCAGCAGCCATTCGCAATCTGCTTCTGAGCTTCGACGGCTCCCTCTACACTTACTCGTCCTCTGCTGCTGCTGCAAAACGCTACTACTCTATCAATGTCTATCTCAACTGATCCGCACATCTGCATGCCAATAATACTAAGTCTGCTTCTTCTGCTTCTCACTAACTTGCAGTTGGTCAAGCGTTTCAACATGTTTTCCTGCAAACCCCTGAGCAACAGTGGTTCTTCTTCTTCTTACTTTTTGCAGCAGACTGTTGTCCTTCTTCTACATAGCATTCGAGATGATGATATCAGCATCATTTCCTCTAAACCCATTGTCGATCATCAGAGCTCCTCCTCCTCCTCCTCGTCCTGCAACCATACTACAACTCCTGCAGACTTACGGCTGCCATGGTCCACCTCAACCCAAGTTGTTCTTACGGGACTCATGATTCCAATAACACAAGAGCTATGCAGTCATTCAAGCTCCTGCTGCTGCTGTACATGGATGATCCGTGCCCGGAGCTTCGGGCTCCAGTCTGATGCGGTACAACTTCCACATGATGCTGCTGCTGGACTCCCGCTCAAGTTCACCGCGCAAGCAACTTCTTGAAGGACGAACTAAGTCCCATATATACTGCACATGAGATCTCGCTTGATGTTTCATGGACTTTGCAACTGGATCAGCGGAAACACACAAACATCTATGCAAACAGCAGAAATATGACCTCTAATCTATGATGAGCATGATCACCGAATAGATTTCACATACCAGAACTTTCTGCCGCAGTCTTTGGGAAGCTTGCAAGCGACATACAAAGACGGAACTTTAGTCTCTAAGACTTGGCCTTCTTATTCTTCTTCTTCTCTCTTCTAGGAAGAGACGATGCACAAAGTAACGTGCACACTCCGAAACCTCAGAGTGCTGCCTTGTTCAAACAGTGCTGTGAAGGTGCAGCACAGATCACCATGCTATCCAGGAGTTTCCACCGACCAAAGTTTCTCAAGCGGCAAGCTCCTCAACTCTACCTGCTAGGGTTTACACACGTCCATTTGAAGCTTGTTGTTGTCGTTCTGGAAGGTGTAGGAAGACTTGAGCAAAGTTAGATCAACAACGACGAAGATGCACATCGATGATCCAACATGTGTGATCATGGGAAGCTCAGCATTTGTTTGGGGGCTGTGGCAGTAGTAGTAGTAGTCCAGAAGCAAGCACGAACAGTGGAACCACGACTACGACGAAGTTGGATCCAGAACACCTTCACTGTCTACAAGAAGAAGAGAGCAGCAAGCTAGCGGCCGGCCGAAGATCTCTCTCACTCTCTCTCTCTCTCAACACCTGCGCAGGAATAGAACTTCTCGTTTCCAACCAACCGAGAAGTTCAACAAGTACTCAACCCCACCGAGAGCATGGAAGCCAGCCAACTTGAAGACTGGTGTCGAAGCAACACCGTGAGCGTCACACCCAGATCATGAGAAGTCGTTAAAACTAATCCCAAGAACAAACTCCAAAGGCAGCCCACCTATGCCGTCGCCCCAGGAGTCACACAGCCGCAGCAGCAAGCTCCCTCCTCAAGTTGATGACAGCACCAGCCAACAGCTCAAAAGCGCGCGACTACTCAAACCACAACTTGTTCAGTCCCGGAGTTGAAACTCATTACAGAAACACAAACAAAAGACGACGTTCTCCTAGAACGCCTGGAGGAAGAAACGAAAGCAGCTGCAAGCCACAAGATCATGTACTTACTACTATTATGTAACTTCAACCAAAAACACAACCTGAAGAAAAAAACACACACACAAACAAACACAGATGAATAGACAATAATAGTAGACAAGCCAGCAGGCGGCTGCTAGCTGATCCAAAACACCAAGCTACAAAACAAAGCTGCAAACCTGAAAAAGAGTAGAAGAAGAAGGAGAAGAGCACCAGCACCAGCAACGGCACATAGGTATCGGAGAGAGAGAGCAAGAGAGGAGGAGCTCTGTAGAATGGGGTTTGTGGAAGAAGGTGTGCAAGCAAAAAAGAAGAAGAAAAACGACGATCCGGGCGCGCAGGTTTCAAACTTATATCAAGCGCAACAGGGGCACAAACCGAGGGGCTAGGCGACGAAAAAACCCAAAAAAAGATAAAATGGGTGGATGCGGATCCGGACAACGCCACCCACCCATGAGCAGCAGCAGCCGCCGCCACAAATCGGGAGCGATATAAAGGAAGAGAGAGAGGAAGAGAGAGAAGGAAAGACAGAGAATAGAGAGAGAGAGAGAGATGGCATCGTAGGTGTGCGCGCAAGCGCAACGGGGGTGGGGGAGGGGACGGGAAGAGGGACCCATGGGAAGGCAGCTGTGGCGCGCCTGTCCACACACCCCCCGGCCCCCCTCCAAGCGGAGCGCCTGCAACGCCGTCCCCAGTAGCGGCCTGCCCCTATTATCCGCCGGTCGCTGTGCCCACCAAACTGCGGTTTTCCCGTGTTTGTCCTCCGGATTCTAGTTGTACCCGGCTTTTGCTAAGACCCGCTGTGTAACGGCTTGCCCTTTCCCTCCCTCTGTTACTTTTTTTTAATTACTGCACAGTCAACATATACCTGTAAATTTTCTCGTATGTTTTTCGTATGTATTTGAGCATGTATGTATATGTAGACAAGTGGCTTATGTGCCGTGTATGTATTTTTTATATATTTTTATTAATTATTTTTTATATCTATTTGTGTAGGTTAGGTTATATTACTCTATGTACACTTATTACCATTTTATTTTATTTTTTAGTAACTTTGAAATAATTATTTTTTAGTTTGCAATAAAATGCCATGTGACAAGCTCTTTTTATTAAAAGTTGATAGATTTTCATTGTATCACCCAAAATGTACCCTCCATATGGGTAGGAGCTTATCGACATGCTTAAGGTCAAGTAAGGATTGCTTTCCATTGAAACTAAATTTTACAATGTAATCAAGTTTGTTAAACCTCAAAACGGTTTCATCAAAGGAATTGTTTTTAAATGCACCTTAAATTGTGGAGCTTTCCATAGTTGAACTACTTTCGATTTTACCACTTATTAGATTGTAGTGCTTTGAGGTTTGAAGGATTACTTGCAATCGTTGTAACTTGTTGAAGAGCTTTGGAATTTCTTGGATTTTGCCATTTGGCCTTTTAGGTTTGAACTTCAATTCATAGAAATGTTGTGCCATCAATTTTGTGTGTCAATTTTGATTATTACTATTGATGAACTTTTGTTGTCAATTTTGCTCTTGGAACCTAGAGGCTAGAATGAAGGTTGCATAACGTTCAATGTCATTGCTTTTGTTGGAAATTGTGATTGGATGTTGGAAGGAGTGTGACCTTGCAATTGTGTAATTGAGCATAATGAGATTAGGGAATCAGGATGTGGTTTGAAGTTTAAAAGTGAATGATCATTCCTATGAACACACTATACATTTCAAAGTTGTATCTTGTTATTTTTGTATGTTTACAAGTTGCTAGATTTATAGGTCTATTTTTTAAATTTGCTTCCTTCAATTGTAATTGTAATTTGCATTTTAATTCAATGACAACCTTAAAAAAGCTTTCAAATTCGAATTCGAATAAAATTTGCTTTGGTTTAAATAACCATTGATTTATATTCAAGAACTCCTCAAGCAATGTCCTCTTCCACCCATTCCCCTAGTGTGAACTTATGCAAGTCCTCTTAATCAAGTGAATTCATGGGTCCTCTTTATTTTGTCTTTAAAAAAAAACCAAAAGTGAGATTATGTTTGTGTGGGAAAGGAAAGGGGATTTTTTTGGTGTGGGTTTGAATAATCTTGCATCAAATTTTTTAAAAATCAAATTTAGGAGGTCAATACCTTTTGAAAGTGAATTTTCTTTACTAGGAGTATTTTAAGGGCTTATTATGTCACAATAGTTATAAAGATTTTTTTGAAATGACTTATTATCAAACAACTTAATAGGCCTTTGGTTTTTTTTTTAATTGCACACTTAACTGTAATTAAATTTTCTTTTATTTTTCAATTTGGGTGATCAGTTTTTAATATACGTTGAAAATGTGGTGTTTGTTTCATGTTTGTAAACTTTGAGCCTAGGTCTTAAATTTAATTTTTTTGCAAAATTTATGTTATGATATATAATATTAATATCAACAAAAACTAATGAAAACTTTTTATACCTTGTCTATTTTGGAATTTTGTGAACCAATGATTATAAATGGTCAATTATGTTTTGAATTGTTATCAACTCATCACTTTGTTAATGTGGTTGTTTTGAAGTTACATTATTCATTGATTTGTACAAAATTGAATTTGGTTATGAAAGGAATTTCTAAACAAAGGGCTTAATTATAGCTATATTATTTTATATCTTTTATATCACTTTTCCAATTGACCACAAGGGTTAATTTAGGATTTTTTTTTGAAGCATCAAACTTTTTTTTAATAAAAATTGATATTTATATGATTTTGAACGATCATGAATTAGCTTTGTACAATTTTGGGTGTGGAGCCAACTCTCACCTAGCAATGTGGATGTTACACAAAATTTGCAATTTTAAAAAAAGTTTCAAAACTTGTTACACTTTTAATTTGAAATAAAATCTTGAACTAATTTTTTATTATTATTAAATAATCAATTGCAATTCTCCTTGTGTGGCTAAGGCCATTATAGATTGAGTAATAATATGTATTTTCAATTGTTCTTTGAATGAAAAACAATTAGAGTTCATAATTATTCTTTGTTTTTCTTTGAAACATCCATCCTTACGAAAGCTGACCTACAATTGTCAACCACATCCCTATGCCTAAATTCCACCATATTTCCATAATTAAATTTATGTTTGTTTTATTCAAACCTCAAGTTTCATCCCTACTAATTGGTTGTCCTTTCATCCCCACCACAAATTCCTTATTCATGATCATTTCAACACTTTCCACCATTTGGATTACAACCCAATTCTTGTCACAACAACTCTTACCCAATTTCACATTCCAAACCAACAATCCTTGAAAAGTTCCTTATTGATTCACAATTTTATTTAATAATTCAGAATTGAATTTGTGACCTTGCATGACAACATCCATACTTATGTTGTTTTACAACTTGATAAGATCATAATGCATTTATGGTTTGCATCTTTCAAATAGATACCACATGTAGTGTTTGGACATTTTAATACTTGGCCCTATATTAACACAACTTTTAGAGTTTTATTTATTCCTAAATTTGAAAATTCAGTTATTTTGAAATTGTTCCATATGAAAGACCTTTCAATTTGTGAAAATATTTCTATGGCAAGTTTAAAACATAATGTCATTGTGTATATTAGGTTTACAATAAATAATGTCCATTTAAAGATAAAATGGTCATTTGTACATATTTACTAAATATTTGAACAAATAAAATATTCAAATAAAGGGAAAATAATTTAATTTATCTTAGCTATAAATAAATAAAAATTCCTTATCATGGATTTTTGAGAAACATTTTAAAAAAGATGTATGAAATATTTGACCACAAAAGAAAATTATAAAAAAATTCCTTTTGAGGTTTTTGTCCCATTTGTCCCCAAACCAAACCAAACCAATTTTTCTTGAATTACAAAACCAAAATGGTTGTGAACTTTGATATTATAAAAGGTTGTAGATTTGAATGACGTATATTTAGGTGCAATTTCTTCAAATGTCAATAATTGCTATTTACATCAATTGAAATATGGAAGCATAAAGAGGACACCACGATGTGCTTGAATTCAAGCTTGGAATTGGATGTTTAATGTCAACAAAGTAACATACACTTCATGCATTTGTAAATTTTATGAAAAAGCACAAGTTTGGTTCAATAAAGCAATTGGGATATTTTATTTAGCTTCAGCTTTGAATGCACGCAATGGCAAAAGTAGCATGGGAAAGGGCTAGTTGTGAGTTCATTGGATGTGATATTGTGTTTTTATTTAACATTGTCACAATAGCTAGCCGTTTTAAATCATGATCACAACAACCATGAAGATGGCATGATCATTGAAGATGGTTGTCAATGGTTTGGTTTGAATAGGATGCATGCAAAATATTATGTTGTGTTGGTTGATATATCCATTTTTTAAGTGAAAGGGAACTAAAATAAAACCAAGAAAAAAAAATATTTTTCCAAATTTGGAAATGGAATTTTTACCTATTTGAGGTATGTTAAACTAGATCTTGGTTTGTCAAATGTCAATTATGTTCACGAGGGCCAAAAATTTCTTTACAAATGGGAAGATAGTCTTGATTCAATGGTGAAAACACAATTCTTCATACCAAATTTAGTTGGTTGTTGCAAAATATATTTTTAATATAAACACACAAGTAGTTTCCCAATCAAGCACAATATGACTGGCTTTTTCCACTTGACTAGGTTATTGATTCCATTTTGTCCACCTTACTAATGTTGCTATTTTGGTGGATTTTTTTTTCAAAAGTGCAAATAATGAATGGGTATGTTTGGGGTTCCTAATTGTCAAATTTTGTAAAGTTTTAATTCTAAAAAACCGATAGCTTTTAACAATATAGAAGGATCCTCAAACATTTTCCTTTCATATTTTACTTATACTAAATTTGGCTAAATCATCTTGTGAATGATTGCAATTTGCCATACATCACACATTTGAAAAAAAATCTTTTCCCCATGTTTGACCCTTTTACCCAAGTGGGTTCTATTGACTAGTTGACATAATGAGCTTTAGTAGGGGTAGGTCAAGACCAGGTCTTGGTTTACCCTTTGGGCTCTCAACTTGAAGTTGAGATGAGTAACAAATCATGATAAAATTAATGAAACAAGTTTGGAGTCTTGTAACACCATTGGAGGAACATGTGAACATGAATGGAAGATGCCCAAACATTCCATGGCATGTGAGGCTTACGATTGCTCAACAAAAAGCATAATTGATGCCCATCACAAGGAAAAGGTTGACACTTTTGAGTACCTATAGGCCAAGATGTAAACCAATGGAGTTATAGTTTGTTTTAAATTAATCATAAACTTTCATTTTTTGACATGGACCATGATTTAATTTAGTGAATCCAAGTTTGAGCACTTTAGTTTTAGTTTGATAAAATATGCATAAATGCACAAGAGAAGAAGTAGGGAATATTGCTATTTTTGTTAATTTTACTATGTACGTAACATGGTGAACAAGTTCCCATCATAAAATATTGTGATAAGTTATTTGGAAACAAATTCCAACCTTTTGATTACATTGAGTTCTAATCTCAAAATTAATGGTCATTCAAGTGGAGAAATAAAAACTTAGACACAATTTCTTAGTTTTACTTTATATCTAGAAAATCACATGATTTGCTTATTGACAACATGTTATAATTGTTACAGAAAATTCCATAAGATCACAAGAGTGACCAACTAAATCTAAAGAAGACATACAAGAGAGATGAGCTACATCACAAGGAAATCATGGAGCTGAAATCCTAAATCACAATTTTGTGCCAAAAATCCAATCTCATGTGAACCTTCCTTTTGGGACAACCATCTCACCACACCCACCAAATGCACACTTGGAACTCCTTAGTTATTTTCGGGTGCAAATAAATTGGGCCTCCCTTGTTGTGCACCCACCAAGTCACAATGGGGATGAATTGATCCTAAAGAACAAGGCATTCTCCTCAAAAGAAAATGCAATGGAGAAAGAGAAGGTAGGTTGTGATGGGGGGAAGAAGGGTAGTTCTAACTTCAACCCTTACATGCAGCAAAGAGCACTTTCCTTCTGGGCGTGGCCAAGAAGGAAATTAATTGGTCATTGCAGAAAAAAAGGAACACAAAGAGCACTTAAAGAGCTTTTGGCACAAGTAGAGAACTAGGTGGTATAGTATATAATAACCTAACTTCCCCCCTTTCCAACAGATCATTGGTGAATCTCTCTTTCCTTCCCACAAAGATGATTGTACCCATGCTGCTCTAATAGTAAGTTGTACAATTGTCCTTTTGGCAATGGAAAGTGGTATTGTACCAACGTTGTGCTGCCCCCCAAAAATCATGAGTAACTTGTTTTTCTCCAACACGCATTCACACAAAATGTATTCATCCATTCATTCATTCATCCAACATCCATCCATCCATCCATCCAACATCCCTCTATCCATTCATCCAACATCCATCCATCCATTCATTCACCCATTTATTCAACATCTATTCATCCATTCATCCATACATTCTTTGAACCAATTTGTCCATCTTATCATTACTCCTCTTTTTGAAAACAAATAGGCCAAGCTTCACCATCTCCAAACACATAATCACAAACCAAAGTATTTTTCATGCAAAATTTGTTCTAATTTGCGTACTTCGATGTTTTTCACTTTTTCGCCACTCTTCTCTTCTCTTATGTTTTGTTGTGTGGATATTTGTGTTTTTAAGAATTAAGAACTTGACAAAAAAGAAAGAAGAAATAGGGGAAAAAATAGAAAATAAAAGAATAAAAAGTTTCATTTGGACAAAGAGATAGATAATAATTGATTTTATTATGAAATTAAAAATATGGATACATACATACGAATATGTATGTTTTGATAAAAGAGAATATGTACACGTGTTACGCCACATATGATTAGGGTTTGGTGGGGAATGTAGGGTTTTTGCCTTACTTTAGAGTAGCCATACGATTGGTTATGAGGTGCCCGGGTCGGTAATAGGGGTACTAAGTGTGGGAAAAGTACACCTTAGGGTTAATGATGATGGCTATGTATGTACACCTTAGCTAGCTATGTAGCCACATCTATAGGTGAGAGAGAGTAGGTGTGCCTAGTACATACATTTTCCTTTGAACTTACATAAAGAGATTTTCCTCATCCAAATTTTTAAAGTGCCCATAAAACTCAACTCCTCTTGTTTCTTTGGGTTTTATGGGCACTTTAAAAAGTTGGATGAGGAAATCTCTTTTGTCTTTTGTTTGTTTTGAATGGGGCCAAAACAAAAAATTTCCTCATTTTGTGGACAAAGTGTAAAATGCACTACAAACTATGAATGGAAAGAGAGAGAGCTCTAGAGCTCAAGGGTTGAGTACCCACAAATTCATCCACATATTATGGACATTTGAGAGCCTATGTACTGAACTTTATCTGGCTTGGGAATCAAAGCTTAAAATCAAAAGATTTTTGGCATGCAGGATGATGAATTTGAAAGGCCAATTAGAACCAACTATGCAAGAGTGAACTTAGACGGACCTAGCAACTATCGGCAAACCTAATAACAACTTGAACCAAATGCTAAACCCTAGGTTCAATTTGCTTAACTTGCTTAACCCTAGGCACCAGCTAAAATCCAACGACCAAGAATAAATTTGCTTAACTTGCTTAACCCTATGCCCCAGCTAAAGTTCAACAACTATGCATGAATTTGCTTAACTTGCTTAACCCTAGTCACCGGCTAAAATCCAACAACTAAGGATTAATTTGCTTAACCCTAAGCACCGAGCCAAGCAAACACTACCCAAAATTCTAACCATAAGTTGTATAAATAATGCATGTTTTCTATTTTTGCATGGTGGATGTTTTAAATTTCTATTTATTTATTTTTGCCCCCGCCTCCTCCCTCCCCCACAATGGCCAAGATTCAAAGGATTCTGAACCCATAACATTATTTTAATAGTCATATTCCAGTGGTTGGCTGACACATCACAAATTCCTAAAAAAAAAAAAAGGCAGACAATTT
>Ga0209208_10000322_pt1 | contig 59027 bp, 41 predicted proteins | sample S1TSphfallax_3_FD_187694 | JGI IMG/M metagenome (GOLD analysis project Ga0209208, IMG submission 187694) | Host-associated microbial communities from peat moss isolated from Minnesota, USA - S1T2_Fd - Sphagnum fallax MG (SPAdes) (version 2) | ecosystem: Host-associated > Plants > Peat moss >... | reverse complement strand
CACGCTTGATGGTTGACCCCCTTCATTCCATCCATCATAATATTTTCATACAACGTCCTAATCTAACATGCATTAGAAATTTTAAAAGCTAATCTTTTAAAGAGAAATGATACAAAATTTTATAAGTTTAAAAAAAAATAAAAATCAAGAGTTATGCCTAGAACTAAAACTATTTTGACTAGACTCGAAAAAAAATAGACAATTTCAACCCCCTTTATTTCCAGCAAGTGTAGCTGCCTTGTAGCAAAACCAATGAAACTGAAATTTTGGGAGAACCTTTTACACCTCCTAAATTAGAAGTAATTCAAGTTTGAGACAAATCCAATGGTGGATATGAAAGCAACAACTATTTTAATTAAAAATCCAGAGGATTTGTCATGAAAATCCTTCCATGAACTCTACTACAACTACTTGCTACACATAACTTCCCTTCATGGTTTTTGTTTGCACACATTTTTTTCCCATGAACAACACTTTTCCACACATAAGAACTAAAAATTTCTCACACACTCATTCTCCTCCTTCTCCTTCTCCTTCCAAAAAACACACACACAATATCATTCCTCTTAGTAAGCTTCCTATCACCCCTCCTTGAGCTTGTTCTCCTTGTCCAATGGAAGGTTGGAAATCTTTTCCTCCAATCAATGGCCTCTTCATCCTTCATGAACCAATGAGAATGATTTTTTTTTCCTATGGGATTTAGGATGAGAATTCCTAGGCCCAATGAAACTTTAAGAAAATTCCCTTCACCAATCAAATATGATGATAATCTTCATGACCAATGGAATTGGAGGACTCATCATTTTCCTTATCTTGGACATCTTGATGGGGCTCTTGAGTTCCATCATTGTCAATTTCGTCCATTTGACTTTAACATCCTTGAATTCCCATTTGATTAAATCAACTCAATGGTAGTAGTCACCCTTCATGCACCAATGACTCTTTTAATATTCCCTAATTATTTTTAACCGTGTATTAATTAATTATGTAATACATAGTAAATTAAAATGAAATTAAGAATTATAAGGATTCCCGTGTACTTCTAGATCCATCATCGATACTAGGGTTTCACAAATTCGTTCGAACAAGGATGTCCGGGTCTTCACGGAGTTCCGTCATCACTGCCACACCTCATGCCTACCTTAATTTCTTGAATAAAAGGAATGACCCCTTTGAACAGAAGTGCCAAATTGGTTCAGCTGCCTTTCGGATTTTGTTAATGCATGTGAAAATTTAATTATGGCGGATGATGTTGCTATGCCCTTGAATCCTCTTGTTGCACTTGTAGAAAAGGAATAACTTGAAGAAGCGCCGCTTGACGTGAATGTCTCTCAATGGTCACACGAAGAAAAACCCTCCAGAAGAATGGTGCGCACTTGAGTTGATCGTTTGGTATGGGATCGTCGATTGTCTCCTAACCCACATGCCCTAACAATTTATTTAGAATTTGTTTTTGCTTGTGGAGTCGCGCTAGAAAGGTTCGAAGAATGTCAAAATGAAGATGACAATGTTCGTTTTCATTGTCAAACTTGGGTTTTCGGTGATGGCCATTGTCGTTGGCTACGAAACCCAATCAACCCCCTTTCCATGGAGTATCGAGCCGAATACCTAGCTCGCACCATTCGTTGCATTCTGGATTTTCTGCAATTGTGATGTATTCCCCTTAAGTCATTAACTAGGTTGTAATTCACTTGAAGCTACTCAAGTGAAAACATTAATAATGAAATTTGATCTTGATTCTATTCAATAGTTTGATAGAAGTGAAGACTAAATAAGGATGTATTAGGATTGGATCTTAAAAATCTTATAAGTACATCATTAGTGCTTGAAGATTATTCTATAAACTAATTTAATATTGTCATGGCGAAATGTTGATGTTAATTACGGGCTTGTATTCCTGATATATTAGTAAAATCACCTTTAATCCTACATCCCCTTTCAGCTTTCTATAACAAAAAAAAACAATGCACTTAAAAATGTTACTAGGTCCTAAAACTAACTAAACATTGCATCAATTTAAATACAGAAATTATCTACACTTGGAAATATCCAAAGGCTAATTCAACTAATAATAATTACTACTTGGTGGTTTATAAGGATTCAAATCATTATTACTAAAGAAACTTATGGAACTAAAGGTTAACAATTTGTTGAATCATAATCCATGGCTCACATTCAGCTTGAATTTTCAACACTCCCCCTCAAGCTCAAATCCATTTCTAGTACACCAAACATTTTTTATAAACCTCTTTAACTTGTCTGTACCTAAAGCTTTTGTGAAAATGTTAACAACTTGATCTTCAATACTAACATGAATAAGGTTAATTTCTCTTGCTAGAACTTTTTTTATAATAAAATGGTAGTGCACCTCCATGTGCTTTGTCCTAACATGATAGATCGGGTTGTTAGCAAGTAGTATGTTGCTAATGTTATCAAAATAGTTACAACAAAAACATCCACTGATTATTCCAAATTTGAAAGTAGTTTTTGTAACCAAACTACTTCACATGCAACAATTATTGCACCTCTGTATTTTGCCTTTGTGTTTGATAATGCAACTATTGGTTGTTTCTTACTGCTCCAATTAACATCACCACTTCCAAAAGAAAACATGAAACCACTAATTGATCTTCTATCTTAAACAATGTCAGCCCAATTAACATTTGTGTATCCATCCATGTATTTATAACTAGCTTTTGGCTTCATAAAAATTCCACATTACAAAGTATGTTTTACGTACCTCAAAATGTGCCTCACTACATCCAAATGTGGCTTTTGTGGTGTTTGCATGAATTGATTCACCACTCCAAATGCATAACTCAAATATGGCCTTGTGATGGTCATGTAAATCAAACTCCCCACTATGCGTTTATACATAGTGGTATCCTCCACAAGGTCTCCATTTGCATTTAACTTCACATTTTGCTCGAATGGAATTAAAATGGGTTTGCAACCTGTCATCCCATATTCGAACAATTTGTTCAAGGCATATTGCCTTTGTAGTAACCATATCCCTTTAAGGGACTAGATTACCTCAATGCCGAGGAAGTAACATAACTCTCCCAAATCCTTCATGTCAAACTTTTGCTTCAAAAGCTTCTTCAAATCAAAGATGTCGACATCATTATTTCATGTGATAATCAAGTCATCAACATAGATGACTATAATTACAATCCCACGATTTGTTTTTTTCACTTATAAAGAAAAAATTGCATTAGATGTTTGAAATCTACTTGTGACAAGATACTAACCTATTTTGTTTGACCAAGCTCTAGGTGCTTGTTTCAAGCCATACAAAGTTTTTTTCAACCTACGAACCAAATTAGGATGTGTTTGGTCCACATAACTTGGTGGTTATTCCTATAAATCTCCATGAAAAAAAAAATTCTTCACATCCATTTGATGTAAAGACCATCCTTTTGTTGCTACCACAACAATGAAATCTCTTATAATTGTCATTTTTGCAATTGGACTATAGGTCTGTTCATAGTCTATGCCATAAGTTTGGGAATAACTTTTGGCAACCAATCTTGCTTTGTATATGCTCATAGATCCATTTGCATTGTGCTTAACTTTGTACACCCATTTTCACCTAATTGCTTTCATGTCCTTTGGTAAAGCTACCAATTCCCAAATAACATTAACATCCAACGCCACCATCTCTTCATCCATGGCATTGTCTCACTTAGGGTTTCCAACCGCATGTTCAAAACAAGTGGGTTCAACCTATTATATAACTCTCACCATGTATATGTAATGATGAGCTACAAAGTAATCATATGTGAGTCTTTGTACATGGTATTTGATTCATGTGGATCTTCGTATTCCATTGTTGTTGTTAGGTGTTTTCAAAACTTTCTTGGCCATTTGAGCTTTGAGAGTAGTAACAAAAGGGACTCTTGATTTTTCATCCACATTTTTTTATGAATCATTTGATTCACCATTTACATGAAAATTTATAGATGATGTTTGAGAACTACCATGTATAATGTTTGAAAATCTTAATATTCTTTTCCATGGAGTGATACTAAACCCACTAATTGAAGATTCTTGTGGTCCACTAATTAACTATGATTTTAATTCCACATTTGATGAAACATCACCATTTCTAACCTCTCCATCTTCTGCTGTCTTTAGTGGTGAGTACTAGCTAACCATCTCATCAAACACAACATTTCTACTCACTTATAACTTTCGAGTGGAAGGGTTGAAGCATTTATATCCTTTTTGTTCTAAGGAATATCCAATGAAGATAAACTTTTTAGCTTTTGGGTTTAGTTTTGATCTCTTCACATCAAGAACATGCACGTATGTAATGTAACCAAACATTGTGAGATGTGAAACATCTAATTTCTTGCATGTGAATTTTTTTCAGGTGTCATGCCATGAATTCTCAATGTGGGTGTTCGATTCATGATATAGAATGCAATTGCTACTACTTCAGCCCAAAATTACTTTGGCAAATTCTTTTCCTTCAACATGACATGCGTTATTTTTGCAAATGTGCATGTTCTTCCTTTTAGCAACTCCATTATGTGAGGAATAACTACATGAACATTTCTTTTAAATTCCATGTTCCCTCAAATATTCATTGAATTCATTTGAAAAATATTATCCCCCTCCATTGAACTTTAAGTATTTGATGCACAGCCCTTCTTCTTCTCCACCATTACTTTGAAATTCAAAAAATGTTGAAACATTTCACCTTTGTGTTTCATGAAGTAGACCCACACCTTCCTTGTGTGGTCATCAATGAAACTCACCTAATACTTGCATCCTCCAATGGATTCTATCTTTGTGGTCCACACATCTAAGTGGATAATTTCCAAAGGTTTGGAATTTACATGAATTTTTTGAACTGGGAATGGATGCCTAACTTGCTTCCCCAATTGGCATGTTTCACAAACTTATGACATCACTTCTTTTGTTCCAAATTTGAGAAGACCTCTAACAAGATTTTATTTTTTTATTAAGTTAAAACATTGGAGATTAACATGGCCAACCCATTTGTGCCAAATTCCAATGTCTCCAGCTCCTTTTCCATGTGCGAATAACATGGAATTCACCTTAAACATGTTCACATCCAAGGTGAACATTCATTTGATCTTTTTTCCTTTTGCAATCAATTTGCCTTGGTTCGTCATGTCTTCCACAAAACATCCATTAAGGTTGAATGTCACTTGTAAACCTTGTTCCACCATTTGGCTTATCAAGACTAAATTGTTTTTTGTGGTTGGAACATAAAATACATATTTCAAGTACATTATTTGCCCATCTTACATGTTGTAACCCCACTTTTGGAAGAGTAGGAGGATGACACTCACACTCTCGAAATGGGGACTTGGGAGTCCTCTGAGACTCCCGTAACTTCAGAGTTTGCTTGCGGGGGGTCAAAAAACCTCGCCTTAAAGCATTCTTCATATCATTGGAAAGTTATCGAAGAGTAGATGTCGAAAATGGCCTCGCATGAGCCATTTGGACATCTGCAGCACAAGTTATGGCAAAAAGAAGGGCCAAGAGTCAAACTGGCAGTTTGATTCCTGACCACTAAAAGTCGGGAATCGACCTGACCCTGATGTGTGCAGATGGAGTGCAACAAACTGTTGGAAAGCTCTCAAGGAGAGCTACAAGTTTACTTCATACCTCATCCCAATCAGAGGTCTGAGCAAAGAGTTATGAACTCACAAAGTCCTGGGAGTCCAAATCGGGACAGTTTCGGGACTCTTCCTTGGGAATCCTGGGACAAAAAGCCATTCGGATGTGGGTGCCACGGAATAACGTAGAGAATATTATATGGGGGAAGGTGGTGGCTTCCCCCGAGTTTGGGCCATGGTGAGTCTTGTGAGTCCAGGGTTGCCCGTGGCTTATCCTAGCACCAAAGGTGCTCCAGAATATGAATTAACCAACTTGTTGGTTGGTTTGATGTAGGTTGGAGTAAGTAACTAAAGCTTGTCCCTCTTCTTAGTCCCATCCCAGAGCTTCAGCACGCCCTTCTACCCCTTCTAGTGCTAAGAGTTGGGAGCGTACCCTCAAGTCTTCACAATTTTCATTGTTTTAGAAACCAAGGCCCATCTTGGGTCTAACTTGGGACTTGGGAGTGTGTCATTGCATGGACAATGGCACCTTGCTAATTTGTGTGATGGGATGTCTAGTGTCATCACTAGTTTCCACAAACCTTAGTGTTTTCAAATCCCTTGTGCATCTAAACCATTTTCCATGACTAATCATGTGGTTTGAAGCTTCATAATCCACATACCAAACATTGTTATCTGATACACCTCCTATCATTCAATTTGTCATGTGTTGCATCACAAACAATTGTTATCACCTTGATTACTAATTGATGCATAATTCCCTTATTGCAACTTTCCATTTTGTGCATCATGTTCCCTTTGATAATAATATTTTGCCATGTGCCCACGTTTCCCGCAATAGTAGCCTTTGGGTCACTATTTGGTTGTTGACCTCAATGATTTTCACCATGACCTCCACAACTTCCTCTTCCTTTAAAGTTTCTTCGGCCACCATGATTTTCCTTTAAAGTTTCATGTTGATGATGTCCACCATGTAAGCTTTTGTGTCAACCTCAAAATGAGGTTTTACCATTTCTACCTCTACTTCTATTAATATTGAAGTAGAAAGGATTTTTTTGTGATCTTTCATTAGATGAAGTACCAACAATTTTCATCTTTTCACTTATAAGTAGGGTTATTAAGTTTTGGAAATTGAAAAATGTTTCTTGAATTGTAATTGAAGTATGGAACTGGCTATAATATTTTTCAAGTCCATTCAAGGTCATGGCCACTAAATCTTCATCATCTATAGAGGTTTTTATAGATGCAAGAGCATCTGCAAGGTTTTTCACCTTTATAGAATAGTCAATGATGTTCACTTTGTTTTTTTATAGATTATGTAACTCTTATTTGAATTGCATTTTGCGAGCTTGTGTATTAGTGCTATACATTTTCACCAATGTATCCCAAGCTTGCTTGGGTGATTTTGCATCTTGAATATGCACAATCATGGAATGGGACACATTCATAGAAAACCAATATAAGATTTTCCTTATTTTTTCATGTTAAGTTTTATTGGTTTGAATTTTTTGTTGTGTAAGGTTTTCTAGGGGAGGAGGTTTTTTTTCATCATTAGTTATGAATTCCAAATATCCTTTCCCCATCAAGAAATTCATAATCCTAAATTTCGACACTTGGAAATTGTTTTTGTCTAATTTCCCAATTGCAATTTGGTAAAGACCATCTGCCATCTCTTAAGGCAACATTCAATGTTTTCTTAAGGTTTCAAAAAATGATTTTATTTCTTTTCTTGGGCTTTTAAGGTTAGGATTAAGGTTTTCCTTCTTTAAGTTTCTAGGATTAGGGTTAAGGTTAGGGTTGAACAAAATGGACCTTGCATATGTATGTATGTCTTGAGTATTATACAAAATTCTATACTATATATAAATTTTACGTATATATACGTATTTCATATAATATTTTGTATGGTATTAAGTACATGATTACATACCATAGTTTTGTATGAAGGTCTTGATAATGTGTTTTTTCTTCAAAATCTTCAAACTCCTTCAAGTTCTCTCAAATTGTATTTGCTCCATTTCAAAATTTGTTTTGATGTCTTTTTAATGTAAACTTTTTTCATGAACAACTTTGCAAAGGTACACCACTCACATATAATCTTGGATTGATCTAAAATTTTGGTAAAACATGAAAAAATATGTGAGCTACCATCTCTCAAAATTTCAGCCCATTTAACTTCATAATGAGAGATCTTGCTACTTCCTTGAAATCACTTCAAATTGTGACTTGAACACAAAATGATTTACAACTCGCTTTCAACAACTCCAAACTCCTTGAGATTTTGAGATACACATAAAATATATGTATTCTATGTATACTCAGAATTTCAGCTTTATTGATGATGATCACAAAGAGTTATCACTTTCAAAAGAAATTGATCTCAAAACTGAAGTTGAAACTTTAGATACTTGGATCTCTCTCAATACATAAGCAAATGACTTGAAATTTTTCTCACATGTATAATTCTTTGTGATCTATAAGATCCCAAAGTTCTAGATTCAAAATTTTTTTTTAAAAAAATGACCAAAAAACCAAATTTGACACATAGTCTTCAAAAGCCCATAACTCTCACAAAACATATTATTATTTTTTGAAAATTTGAGAATATAAGTGTCTTATAGTCTTCTATAATCTCTCTAGGTCTCACTTCAAGATCTTTTCACAATAGATCTAGATCTAGTTTTAAAGATCTGGCTTCCACAACCTTTGATAAGTTGATTCCTCTCACTTCTTTTCTTTTCTTTTCTTTCCCTTCACATTCTTTCCTTTCCACATTTTTCTTTTGCACTTCACAAACTCCTATGATATTATTAGAGAATCTCAAACTCTAGTTATACAAACTTTCTAGCTCTAGATTTCTTTCACCTTTCTTATCAACCAACTTAAGTTTTAATACCATATTAACAAATAGGAGATCTAGTGAAGTGCAAACATAAATCTTTATTGAAAGGAAATTAAAACATGATGTTCACAATAAGGAACATAACATCAAGAACTCTTCAAGGTTTTTATCACATGAAATACACAAACTTGTGTAATGAAAAAATATGAACCAAATCATCAACACCAAGGTATTTAACTAAAAGACCAAACCATAATTAACCAAATTAATATAAGTAAAGAAAGTAATTCAACCTTGTGAATGTAACCTAGTTGTTTTCCCACTCCAATAACTAATGAAACCTAATTAGTTGAGCTTGAATCCTTAACACATAGATGCATCATTATTGGTAGTGGGTGCAACATTGGCATAGAACCCAATTGGTAAGTATGATTAGCCTATAGTATATGCCTTTAGACAATTCAATAAAGCATAACATAATTATACTACTATTGAAAGAGAAGCCTTAGCAATAATTTAATGTTTTGCATAATGTTTTTTATGTAAACCATATGGCTTTGGTGTACTTGGTCAGCAAACCACATGTGTTAAGAAGGATAGCAAGATGGTCGTTGTTATTCTTAGAGTATGAGTTCATAGTAGTTTAAAAACTTAATAGAACACATGTTGTTAATGTTTTATCCAGATTGCCAAATAATTCCAAACCATTGGGTGTCCCAAATCAGATTGTGGATGCATCATTGTTTTTTATAGAACCTATATGGATGCAAGAAATAAAAACCTATTTAAAGACAAGTTAGATGCCAAAAACTCTGAACTTATCTCATAAACATAAGTTGGCCAAAAAGGCAAAACCTTTCACTTTGAAAAAGGGAATTATGTATAGAATGGGACAAGACAACACATTGCGTAGATGTTTGACCACCTCAGAAGCATAGATTGTTACATGAAAGAGTGGTTAGAAGATATTTTGTTGTAGATATTATTGCAAAGAAGTTTTTTGATGAAGGATAATGGTGGCCAACTTTATCTAAGGATACTCATGACTTTTGCAAAAGTTATGATAGTTGTCAAGAAATTGGAAGATTCAAAATAAAGAATTTGGCCAAGTTGGTAACAACATTTCCAGAAGAAACTTTTATGAAGTGGGGTCTAGATTTTATAAAGTCTAATCAAACCAAGAAGCAAACTAATTGGAAATAAACACATTTTGGTAGCTACAAATTATACAACCAAGTGGGTAGAGATAAAGGCACTTAAAATTAATATTGCAATAATTACAACTAGATTTTTGTATGAGTGTATTTTGACCAAATTTGAATGTCCATTGACCATAGTTATAGACAAGGGAGTACATTTCATCAATGACACAATAAAACATATGACAAAATAGTTTATGTTAGAGCATGTCAGTATTATCCACATGGGAATGAACAAGCTGAGTCCATTAATAAGTCATAAGTAAACTATTGACCAAGCTATTTAATGAAAAAAAAAATTAAGATGAACATTTGTCTACAATTTTGTTTTCATAGATGATTGCTTATAAGGTGGCGACAAGTTATACACCTTACAAGTTAGTCTATGGTTTGCATCCTCTAATGCCAACAAAATATGTTCTACCAGCTATTAGTGGGGACCATAGTAATGCATAACTAACCAAAGTGCTAACAACCACAATTATAAAACTAGAAAGGTTATAAGAAAATAGATTGGAAACTCAAAACAATGTGGGAGCCAACTAGTGGAATAGATTTATGTGGAATCAACATAAAAATATTGAAAATAATTTTTAAGTTAGAAATTATGTTTTATGGTTTCCCAAAGGATAAATAAATAAATTGCAATTTAAAAAAAAAATGGTTTGGTCAATTCAAGGTACAATATTGCTTACCCAATAATATTGTTCTTCTTATTTTTATTAACAATTTTAAACCAAACCCAATATTGGTCAATGTTAATAAATTGAAACCATATCCATATGTGGATGAGATAATGAAGGGGATTTAGAATTCAAAGGATAAAAAATCTTTACAGTCCATAAAAGAAAACCACATGGAAGAAACAATTGATGAAGATTGAAAAGATTAAAGAGAAACATAAACTATTGGGATTGATCAAACAATAATATCAGAAAAAAAAACCCTATTAATTTAATAGGCCAACATGTTATGAACAAATACTCAAAACCACGGTTATACAGTTTCACAATTATTAAATTATGGGGTAGATAAGTCATTGATGTCATAATAAGATTTTGCTAATATGATGACTTAACATAGGCCAAAGGAATTTGTAATGTAAATTATATTATATCATATTCATGAATGTCATCAAAATTATTTAGTGCCACGTCCACAAATTTTTTTGATTAACATGTATTAATTATAGCCCGTGTTGGTGTCAATATGAATTTAATAAGGAGGCAACAAATGTTAAACAATACCAAAAAAATGAAAATCATTAAAATGTTGGCCTTGAAACAAAAAGTGAAACGTCACTTCATGAAAAAAAGTGATAACATTTCAAGTGGTGATAATCACCAAAGCCACTTTTTGTTTTCATTTTTTATAAACAAGTTTCATTTGTTGTTTCCGAAATGAGTGCTGAAGAAAGTCTTGTGGAGAAATTACAAAGAAAATTTAGAAAAAAGTTGCAAAAGTTGAAAGAGGAGTAGGGAAGATTGAGAGAGTAGCAAAAAATTGCAAACATTTTGCCTTTGTAGTCTAGGTTTCTAGAAAGAGGTCCACCTTTTCCTTCTCCAGACATATAACTTTAGAAAGCCCTAAAGATAAGTAGGTTTTAGTGAGCAAATTGATCCCATTTCTATTTCAGATTTTGAAGAAGACCAGTAGAAGGCTGATTTGCAACAACAACAACAATCGCCATTACATTAAGAGGAGTACACTCATGAGCAAATTGCAAAGATAGTTCATATTCCCAATAAGAAGTGCACGAAAAAAACAAGCTGACAAGCAATGGTTGCAAATATGTGTGGGAAGAAAATGTGTATGCGTCATGATGATGATATTAGGTATGTCTTTATTGCAACATAATAGAGTTACAATAGCAATTTGAAGAACATTTTGTTTTAGACAAGTTTTGGAGAAGAAGAAAGAGCATGGGCAAACATAGTTGGATTAATATGTTTGTTTGAGATTGAGTGGAAGACACCTTGACACAATATTTTGATTGAATTTTTGAACAATTGGAAGTTGGATCCGTAACATAACAAAATCAAGGTTATGTTAGGGGATGAATAGAGAATAATAAACAAGCATGTCTTGGCATAAGTTTTAAAAATCTACCATACAAGCAAGCTAGGCACAAATGTCTGATGTTAAAGTAGCATTAGTAGAAATAACATATAAAGTCCTTGACACTTACAACACCAATGAAAGGTGGGTTATACAAAAGATGAGGTCAAAGTATGCTAATAAAATTGTTGCCATTTTGCCAATTATTTACCAAAATGATAAGGTACAATATTTTAACAATAAGTATGCTCTGATGATCTCTAGGGTTATATCATGGGGAGTCTGTTAATTGGCCTACAATCATGTATTCTCAATTGGTCAAAGAATTGATTAGATGGGACAAGTGTCACACAAATATGATTAAGGGAACAACCAAAAGAAAACCAAAAAAGGATGGATGCCATTCTGCCATAGTCCTTGAAGTTTTGTTTTATAAGTGGTTTCCATTAGAAGGAGCAAAATCACAAGATAAGAATAAACATGCAAAACAACCTCAGGAGGACAAAAAGAAGAAGAGATAGTGTAAGGGAGGGGTTCATTAATAACAAAAGGCCTTTGAGCCCTACACACGTCTTTTTAAAAAAAATGAAACAACCAGAGACAACCAGAAACTAGGACAACCAAAAAAGTGGTTATAATCTTTCAATTTAATGATGACAAGGAGAGAGAGACTTTGTAAAAGAGGCAAAGAAGATAAGAGGATACTATAATGAGAGGTAGTATTAATCCTCAATAAATAACAGAATTGCTAAAAAAATAATAGCAACAACAAAATCAAAGATCAAAGGAAAAATCCATATATCTTAAATCTAATATGAAACTACCCATTTTTCCCAAGCAAGAGCAAAGGTTAGATGGGCAAGAGCATCAAAGATGGCCCAAAAAGGAATCAAAGTCTCAACCTTAGTAGTGAGTAGAGGAACATATGCAAGAGTTTGACCAAGATCCACCAAAAGTACAACAATTTGTTCCATCATAAAAGAATGAAGGTATGATGCTTTCAAGACCAAGTTCTACAACATTCATGAATGTATTTGGAGAAATTTGGACTACACATAGGAGTCTAGGTTCATCAAGTACAAGTTCTAAGGGTTAAATTCCTAGGTTTCATACACCATGGTCTATGCAAGGGATGGAAGAAAAATTGGATGAGCATAGAATAACTACTACTATGTTTCAATATGTAACAAAATACAATGTATAGATGACAAATATTTTGCCTAGACTTTCTAATTTGGAGATCAAGAAAACAAGCAAATTATAAAAGAGAAGGATAGATCTGTTCAAAATCTACAAGGAGCTTTGGGGAAGGAGCAAAAGCTCAAAACAAAGTTGTAAGATAGGAATAATGAGAATAGTTAGGTATTAGCAAAACTCCAAGTAGCCAGCTAGAAGATCAATAACATGGAAAAGCAAAACAAGAATTTGGAGAACATCAGAATAGAAAGGGATTCCTTACAAGCAACTTTAAAAGAGACATGTGCTAATTACTAGGGTTTAAAAGCAAAAAAGGATACTCAAAGTATAGATCATAACAAACTTCAGAAAGATTACAAAAACATGGAAAAAACTTTCTTGAAGTAGCAGAAGGAGGTGGAGGAGCTTAGAGTGGACAATGCCAATGCATGTTAAATTTAAAATGAGATACAAAGGCAGGCTAACCATAGGCATGCACATGTGGACAAAAAATTATAGAAGTAGATGGCCTTTAATGAAAAGTTAAATAAACTTTTGGAGGTGATTCAAAAGAAAAAACACTTCAATTATGATATTGTCTTTGGAGAAAATAGTGAATTCAGGAAGCATAATACTTTGTTTTAGGTAAAGCTCAAGGCATTATCAATGGAAGAAAAGATGCAAACTTATGGTGGGATGAAATTCAGGACATTGTGCAGAAGGATATTGGGAAGGTCTACATAAATTATGAGAGGAATGAAAGGTTATATGGACACATGATTTAGATGGAAAAAGTTATGCCATTATTTGAGTATGAGCCTTTAGTTTTGTCTCTAGATTCAGAGACTTCAGATGAAGAGGAAGACATAGGGAATACAAATGGGGCATGACCATCAAGCAAAAAAATGGTAGAATAACCAGGAGACCTTAGAGGAGGAAAGGATAGCCCTAAGAAGGAGGCTGCTAAATAAACTTTAGAACAAGTATAATTGGTTTTGTAAGAGGTAAGTTCTCATGAGTATGCATTTGCAACCACATAAATAGGGGAGTAGATATAACCTAAAGAACATATAATTTATGAAGATCAGCAAGATTAGATTGAGCTTGTGTTAGAGCTACAATAACATGATCAAATTTAGATTACATCATATCTGCAGTTATAACAATAACTACAAGTGATAACAGATTTGTAGTCACAAGAACATAAAACAACTTATCAATAAACAATTGTACAATTGTTAACACATGCATTAGAAGAGCAACAACAAACTCTGTATACAACATAGAATTAGACAGTGTTTTAATCTAAAATATAAGCAGAGTATACTTTAGAATAGATAGAACATATTGATGTATAAATAGATGAGATTTTTGAATCACAAGATCAAAAACAACAAAACATTTAGCTTTCTTAACACATTATTAATGCAAAATTTTGGGATGTAATTTAAAATACGGGTGGGGTAGTGTTAAAGGAGTAGTTACTTACGATAATTATTAGTTAGTATATTTATATTTACTTAGTTACTATTTTAGGAATTACTAGCTAAATTACATAGTTTTTATCACCATTTGAACTTGATCAAACATAGAATTTTTTTTTTGTAGAGGATATATCTTGAAAGAAGAAGAGATGAAAACCCATTGTATCATTGTAAAACATGGAGCTTTAATGGAGTATGAAAAAAATATACTTTGATTTATGGAAATTTTTTGTTTCCACATTCAAAGTTTGTTGTTTTGTGTTTTTATCATACTTTCATCACTGGATTTAAATTCTAAAACTAGTTCTAAGTAGCTATGAATGAACAAATTTTGTTAGTATTAATATTATTACATTTTAGTCCAGATTTTCTACCATAATATAATATCAAAAAAATTATATTTACCAAATGGCTGCAAATTTGTGAAGGAAGAAAGTGCAACTTCACCATGATGATAAGGTTAGGTACATTTTTACTCCTACAGAGCAAAGTTAAAATAACAATTTGAAGAATATTTTGTTATGGACAAGCTCTGGAAAGGAGGAGAGAACATGGGCAAACAAAGTTCAATTAGTAGGTGGAGTACATAGTCGATAGAGTCCCAAGTACTTACAACACTAATGAAAGGTGGATTGTAAAGAAGATGAGGTTAAAGTATGTCAATAGAATTGTTGTAAATTTGCCCATTATTTATTAGAAAGACAAGGTGCAATATTTTTGCAATAAATCTGCCAAGATGATCTCTAAAGTAGATCATGGAGAATTTATCAATTGGGCTGCAATTATGTATTTTCAATTGGTCAAGGACTTCATCAGATCAAGAAAGTGTTAGAAAAAAAGATGATTAAGGGAACAGCCAAAAGAGAACCAAAGAAGGATGTATGCCATTTTGTTATTGTCCTTGAAGTTCTATTTCATAAGTGGTTTCCATTAAAAGGAACATAGCCACACAAGAAAAAGCAAATAGAGTAGCCATAGGAGGATAAGAGAAGAAAGGAGACTTTCAGGGAGAGGTTTATATTAAAAAAAAACCTTTAAACCCTACACACATTTCTCCTAAAAAGGAGAAACAACCATAGACAAGGACAACTAAAACAATAGTTATGATGTCCTAATCTAATGATGATGAGGAAAAGCAAATTATGCTTAAGAGGCAAAGAAGACAAGAGGATATTGCAATGATGGGCAATATTAATCTTTAACAAACAATAAAGTTGTTGAAGAAACAACAACAACAACATCAGAGACAAAAGGAGAAATCAATATCTCCTATGTTTGATCCAAGACCATAAATCTCTCCCAAGTAAGGGCAAAGATCATATGGGCAAGAGCATTAGAGATGTCGCGACCCCACTTTGGCCAAGTGTGGGGGTGAGGCCCAACACTCCCAAAGTTGGGGACTTGGAGTCCTCCGGGACTCCCGAATGTTTAGAGTTCGACAGCAAGGCCCAAAACACCTCGCATCGAAATGTTCTTGATGTCATTGGAAAGGTCTTGAAGCGTAGATATTGAAAATGGCCTCGCATTGACCATTTGGACATCTGTCGCCCAAGTTATGGGCAAAAGAAGGGCCGGGAGTCAAACTGGCAGCTTGACTCCCAACCACTAAAAGTCGGGAATCGACCTCTTCCCAACCTCCGAATTAAGAGTGCGACACGGCGTTGAAAATATCTCGACGAGGGCTACAACTTTAGTTCAGACCTCGTTGCGATCAGACTCTGCAGTCGGGAGTTATGAGTTCCCAAAGTCCCGGGACTCCAACCGGGACAGTTTCGGGACAATTTCGGGATTCCAACTTGGGAGTCCCGGGAAAAAGAGCCATTTGGATGTAACCTCGGCGGAGCGTTGCAGAGAATAATATATGGGGGAAGGTGGTGGCTTCCCCCGAGTCCGGGCCGTGGTGAGTCTTGTGTGTCGAAGTGCCCGTGGTTTGTCGCAACACCCAAGGGTGTTCCCGAATGTGAACTAACCACTTTGTGGTTTGTTTTGGATGCAAATTCAAGCTTGAACTACTAGTCCCTCTTCCTAATCTAATCCCGGGACTTCTAGCATGCCCCTTTACCCCTCTATAGTGATGGAAGTCGGGAGCGCCCTTCCGAGTCCTAATTCCGCAACTCTACGTAGGTGAACCCTCAAGTGGGTTCACCCCGGGACTTGGGAGTGCGTCAAGAGATGACCCAAGGAGACATAATTTCAAGCTCAACAAGCAATAGAGCACTAGATATAGGACTTGGACTTGGACTCATAAGAAGTACAGTAATCAATTCAAGTACCACAAAATAATGAAAATATGCTACCTTCAAAACCCAGTTTTGCAATAGGAACAAATGTATTTGGAGAAATCTGGATTGCACATAAAAGTTTAGGTACAAGTTCTAGGTCATACTCCTAGGTTTCATACACCAAGGTATGTGCAAAGGCTAGAAGTAAACTTGGATGAACATAGAAGAATTCCTAGTATGTTTCAACAGGTAGCATAGTACAATGTATAGATGACTATTCTGCTTAGACTTTTTGATCTAAAAATTAAAAATAAACATATCATAGAAGAGAAGGACAAATCTATTCAAAATTTGCAAGGGGCTTTGGAGAAGGAGCAAAAGTTCAAAGCATAGTTGTAGGTTAGGAATGAGAGTAGTGAAATATTAGTAGAATTACAAACAATTAGACAAAAAATTAATAACATGAAGAAACACAACAAGGATTTGGAAAGCATGAAAATGAAAAGGGATTCATTGCATGTAACTTTGAAGCAAACAAATGCCAATTATTGGAAGTTAAAGGCAAAGAATGATTCTCTAAGTGTAAAGCATAACAAACTTTTTAAAAACTATAAAAGTATGGAGCAAATTTTTTCAAAGCAATAAAAGGAGTTAGAGGAGTTCAGAATGGACATTAGTAATGTATATCAAGCCCAAAAATGAAGTATAAAGGCAATTTGACCATAAGCTAGTAAAAAATGGACATAAATTTGCAGAGGTAGATGGTTTTTAATGAAAAGATTAATAATAGATAATTAATATTTTTTGGAATTATAAATTAAAAAAATTGGTTATTAATTCCAAATATTTCTTTAAATTATAATTTTATTAACAAGATTGATTATTAGTATTATTTTAAAATTATGATAATAATCATAATAATTAATAATTATATTTAATAAATCATAAAAATATAAAAATAATTATTATTTTAACACTATTATAGTTGCAAAAATATATATTCTAAATATTTATTATAAGAGTTCATAATAATTATAACAAGTTAGGTAGCAATACAAATAGTAATAACAATTAGGTTATAATTATGTTATAACTAAATTACAACTAAAATGTTTATCCCATATCATTTGCCAGTAAGAGTGCACTAGGATTGTTGGAGAAACATAATAGTCATGAAAATGTAATAGCCATTTGGGATCAACCAATCAAAAAAAGCTCAACCTTAAAAGCTAAACCAAATCAAATAGGATTTCGTTGTTAAGTGCCATGTGGCTTAGGTCTAGGCCTAATGTAAATGCTTAGGTTTAACCCTAATTTAAACCTACGTTAAATGGCCTATATTTAAGCTTAACCTAGGTTCCTAGGTCTAGACTTAACCTATGCTTAGGTTAAGTGGCTATTGTTCAAACACTACATGACTTAGCCTATGGATGTGGATCTGGCACATGTTATTTAATTATTAGTTGACCGCAAACTTTGTGAAGTATTTGGCCTTTTGCAAGCACTTTCCAATATGTGATCCTTTTCTAGGTCTAAATTTCTTGAAGGAGATACAAGTTCATTATGACATGAACTCAGAACCAATGATGCTAACAAAAAAGCTCCAAATACTCACCTACTTTCATGTTTCAATCAAGTAGAAGTTGTCTTGATTCAAGATGTGGAATGAGTTTATTGTTTTGAAAGAGGCCAAAAAATTTCCCAAGCTTGGCTTTTCTTATTCCCAATGTGACAAGTGGTTACACAAGGCAACCTTCTGGCATCAAGTATTTTATTTTTAGGTGCTAATTTTTCATTTTTCATTTTTTCTCCAAAATTTTCCTTTTTATTGTGTTCTTGTTGTTGTAGTTTGAAATTGAAGCATTCAAGCTATTTGATGCAACAATTTCTGATTTTTCTTTGGTTGTGAAAGAGATCTGGATATGAAATCTTTTCCCTCATATATACAACAATGGAGGTTGGAAATACGAGAGACTTCTTTTTTTGGGAGTTCAAGCCTAGAGGTGGGATTCGGAAAAACAAATCTTGGGAATAACAATTTGGGAGCAAGGAGGTTGCCAAATGGGTTTTGTGCAAATATTCCAACCTATTTGGTTTTCCAAGTCAATCATAAAACTTCATTCTGTCCTCAATTGGTGGCAAATTATTTTCTAAGTGTGCGTTGGTTCGCACATGTTTTTCTAGATCACCACAAAGCTTCCCTTACTCTTGACGCCAAGGGTAGGAGAGTTAGTAGCCATGCTTGTAGATTTCATTCCTTTGCATGTATTTTTATCATGTTTTACTATTCCATGGTGCCATTGATCAACTCCCCAATTTCTTGGAGATTTGGTGTGACCACAAGGCTAGTGGCATTATGTTTCAAAAGGACTTGCTCAAGGATTGCTTGATTCCCATCTTCTCTAGTGTGGTTGGTACCTTGATTGTCCAAAAGATAGCATCCCCACCCTAGAGATTCCATTGAGGGAAAACATCAAGCAGTCTTTCATGGAGACTCTTGCAAGCTTTATAGGAACACAAATCGAGGGTAGGAGGTGGAAAAGTGCTTCCAAAGGGAAGGGATAGTTGAAGGAGAAAGTAATTGAACCTCCCTCCTCCAATGCAGATTAGGACACCTTTGTTGAGGTTTCTTTGAACAAAACTATAGGTTTGCAAACAACAAAGGATATGAAGAGAAATAGAAGAGCTACTATCCCACAAGTTATTCTTACCTTTCCTCTTGGTGGAGTCCATTCAATAGGGATCATTTCAATTTCTCCATCTTGCCCAAGTCCAATTGTTCTTACCTCTAACTGGCTTCTTAGCTTTCACCACAGGGTCCTCCCATTCTCATGGCCTTCCGTTGTGGCAACTAAGATTTGATCCCAGACTTGGCCCTTGGAGTATGAAACAATCTCCAAGTTCATTCACAAGGTAGGCTTACATTACATTTTCTTTCACTTTAGAACATAGTTCAAGTAGCTTGTCCTAGATGCATTAACTTTTTTCCTCTTTCTATTCAAATGAATCTTGGTGCCAAGGTTCAACTTGTCATTATTGTCATTCTTGGAAACCTTATTGTTCCTTTTGTATCAAGGAACCCTTTTGATATTCTTGCTTGGAATTGAAAGGTTAATAAGTACATTGCTACAATCTTTGATTTTGCCAACAAGTTTTTGGCCTCTAATGGGGTTGTCTTATTATTTCACATGAATGACACTACAACAAAAGGTGTCCCTTTACGCCAAGTGATTTCATTATAATTTGAGCAAATTCACTAGTTTTAATAAACATGGATTAATTGGAAAGTAGTGAATTCATTGGACTAATGAATAGGGATTAGCAAATTGCACCCACATTTTGTAATAGTGTGACCTCAAAGTTCTTAAGGAAGTCAAGTCTTATTTGAGAGCTATGGCTTCCAGATTCGAATGAAGTGGGCTATGGTCAACTCATTACCATTCATGAACATCGAAGACCTATCTCTCAAGGTTCCATCACGATCTCTTAATCTTTCATTATATATATTTTCTTTTTTCCTTTAGTTGAAATTTGTCTTTTAATTTTGTAGATTCCCCTTAGCCATGTAATTTTTCTTGTTAGGGTCTTTGATGGGAGTTCCTTGGGCAGTGCAAAATTTTTTTTCTCCTCACCATCCAATGAGTTTGTGAACTATTTTATTGATGTTTGAAATGAGGACGTGTTGTATAATCAGACAAATATGGCCTTTATGCTTATATCCAAGGTTGGCAAACCCTTCAAGGTTACAAAGGAAATGCATCTTGCTACTATTCAAACCTTGATCGGTATCTATTCCAAGACATGATCATTTGTTGTAGATTTATTTACATCCATAGATATGTGCTTTTCTTCAAATAATTCATTCTTAACTTCTGTATCAAATATTGTGTCTAACCATCTTTCACCCTGTAAGCAACATTTTCAGGGCTTGCCAAAGCCTTGGGCGCCACATCCTAGCCTTGGAGTTGGATATGGAGGTATTCATGGAGGTGCTGGAACCTCTCATTGAAATAGCCACGCCTGAACTTGATGTCGAACATGTTCATATATAGCTTCAATATTGACTTTGTTATCAAAAAACACTTGAGGAGGTTGCTTGACTATGAGTAAGTTGTCCACTTGCATCAACATTATGCATTCCTTCAATTCTTTTTATTGTATACCTCACATTGTCCTTTTTTTATATTTGCAAAATGTTGTCTCCATTGAGGAGCTTCCTTTTATTTGGGGAGGATGCAATGTTCTAGGATCCTTCCATTACTTTTCTGTTACTTTCATATGCCAAGGTTCAAGCTCAAACTTTGGGGTCCTTAGCTTGACCTCCTTCATGAATGTTATGATTCCTGATGTTATGATCCAAGAGTTAGAAGTTACATTGATGATGAAGCATTAAAAGATGTTTAGGGTAGGTTTTTGAACTCTAGGGTGGACCACTAGGTTTATGAACCCATTGGGTGGTCCTAAGGTTGGGTGGAGAGTTTTATTGATTTTTTTATGTCTTGTTCTAGACTTTGCTTTTATGGTGCGCCTCTAAACTTTTTTAAAAGCCCAAATGTGAATCCCAAAATGAAACATTGGAAAAAGAAAAAAATTGGGGCACAATATTTAATTTGCAACACTTTGGGCGTAGGAGGATGTACTAGAGCTCCAAGATGGGAGTTAGACGAATTCACAAGCAAGAGTTCAAGATGAAATCAACTTACACAACTAAGGAAAGAGGGTGGTTAGTCCAAGTTGAATGCAAGTGGTGTAGTGGACTTACTAAGGACAACCTCATACACAAGCTTTACACGACCCATAACCTTTGGGGAAGAGGCACCACTCCCCACCTTGTAGTTTATTATGTGATTCTCCATGGGGGTTACATCTAAATGACACTTTTACCTTGGACTCCCAAGTGGGAGTCTCAAAATTGGGTCTTTTATTATTTTGAAACTTTGGCTGCTTATATTTTTTTCAAATCAAATCTGTTTCGAACATGTGGTCAAGACCTTTCTTTTGATCATAACCCATGCATTTCAAATTTAAATGAATAGTGCGAGGACATTTTAGGCATTTACATTTCAAGACCTTTTTAATGGTATCTTGGGCGCCCAATTTGGTGTTTGTTTTCCTTTTCAACTAAGGTTTTAAATATTTGGGATTCCTGCATGAATGCAACTCCTAAAGTGGGAGCACATTTGGGAGCCATTGGGCTCAATTTCTTGTACTTTCCCCCACTTGTGAGAGTGTGTTTCACTTTTGAACACATTTTCTTGGCCTCATGTGTGACACACTCCCAAGTCCCGGGGTGAATCCACTTGAGGGTTCACCTATGTGGAGTTGCGGAATTGGGACTTGGAAGGGCGCTCCTGACTTCCAGCACTATAGAGGGGTAGAGGGGCGTGCTAGAAGTCCCGGGATTAGACTAGGAAGAGAGACTAGAAGATCAAGTTTGATTCTGCATCCAAAACAAACCACAAAGTGGTTAGTTCACATTCGGGAACACCCTTGGGTGTTACGACAAGCCACGGGCACTTCGACACACAAGACTCACCATGGCCCAGACTCGGGGAAAGCCACCACCTTCCCCCATATAGTATTCTTTGCAACGCTCCGTCGAGGCTACATCCAAATGGCTCTTTTTCCCGGGACTCCCAAGTTGGAGTCCCGAAATTGTCCCAAAATTGTCCCGGTTGGAGTCTTGGGACTTTGGGAACTCATAACTCCCGACTGCAGAGTCTGATCGCAACGAGGTCTGAACTAAAGTTGTAGCCCTCGTTGAGATATTTTCAACGCTGTGTCGCACTTTTAATTCGGAGGTCGGGAAGATGTCGATTTCTGACTTTTAGTGGTCGGGAGTCAAGTTGCCAATCTGACTCCCAGCCTTTCTTTTGCCCATAACTTGGGCGATAGATGTCCAAATGGCCAATGTGAGGCCATTTTCAATATCTACGCTTCAAGACCTTTCCAATGACACCAATAACACTTCAATGCGAGGTGTTTTGGGCCTTGCTGTCGAACTCTAAACATTTGGGAGTCCCGGAGGACTCCAAGTCCCCAACTTTGGGAGTGTTGGGCTTCACCCTCACACTTGGCCAAAGTGGGGTTGCGACAATGTGCCTTTGCATTGCACATTTAATTGCGAACTCGATGTTAGGCTTGTGATATTTTATTTCAATTTTTAGACAAAGCTCCTTTTAATTCATCTTCTTGGAACTCTTAGGTGCAAACAAGATAACATGAACTACATTCGCCTCCTTAGGAGATTGCTTTTGGGGGAATATTTTTTAGAATATTTTAAAAAAAGTTTTCAAAATTTTTTAAAAATATTATTATGTCAAGATTTATGTAAAAGATTCCAAAATATATGTAATTTTCAAAAGTTTTGAAGTCTATTATAAATCCTTTTAGTTCTAAAAAACACACATTACAGTGCTTAATGAATGTGTTTGAGAGCTTTTTGTTCATTTGATATTTTCAAATTAATTCACATGTTCCAATGATATGTTATGAACCTTACTATGTAAAATATCTTATATTTTCAACACCAAATTAGATTACCATTTCTAAATGTGAAAAACTAAGCATTTGTTACACTTGTTGCAGTATTTGTTAAAGTGATTACACCTCCCTGTAATATATGTGTGAAAGCTTGTGCATATCACAATGTTGGAATAACCATTATCAAATAAGAGTGATAGTATAATGTTATTTGTTGGAATGCATGCTCTAATTTAAAACCTAGTTCTAGGATTAATTGTAAATTTTACCCATGTAATTCTATGTTCTTTGGTTGTTTTTTGTTTTTGCATAAGTTTTCACATTAAATGATATGGGTTGTAAGAATGACCTCTACCTTGTAATGATTGAAGCACACATCAAGGAAAATCAAAAGTTTCATAAATTGTCCCCACATGAAATATTTACTTCTTTAAGAGAAAATTTAAAACTTCTTTGAAAGATAATTTAATATATCATTACTTTCAAAATGATCTCAAACTTTAAATAATTATTGGAAATGTTCAAGCAAACCATCCTTCACATTTGTAAAATTTTGCAAGAAAAGTGGGTTTTTTGTGGTTGGAAGACCATATTGGCTTGTAAACATTATATGGATGCTAAATAGGGATGATATGTTTCCTTCTTTTTTTCAATGTTGCATTTATTTTTGAAAACATTTCTATCTAGACTTCCAATGTACATGTTTTTTAGAAACATATTTCAAATTGAAGAATTGGAAATTTGCAAAAACAACTTATGTTGATGTTGTTGGTATCAAAATGGTTGTGTTGGTATCAAATCAAACCTTTCAATTTTATTAGTTTAGCAACTTGACACAAAAATGTATTAATTATTTATATTGTCAATATTTCTAACAATTGTTGTGCCTTGCAGTGGGGGAATTATACCTAACAATACCTAAACAATACATAACAATTTCCAATTAAGTTTGTGGTTATTTGATAACAAATTTCAAGTTTTAATATTAAATAACCACATTAGGAGATGAAATTTCATTTTATATATTTATTGCAAGTGAGATCAATTTTGTGTGCAGGGTGTTTTCCAATTATGAATATAATTTTTAGTCTATTTGAAGTCAATTCCCAATTGTCTTATTTTTAAATGGCCATAAATATTTCATCTATCCTTCTATATCCTACATTGCATATGTGTTCAACATATCTCTATGGAATTATGTGTCAATTATTATACTTAAAATATTTTTTATATTGTGAATAAATTTTTTATCTTAACTTAATCCAAATACAAATTTCCAAGATTATAGTGGGCAAAAAAATTTCAATTTATAGTTGGATTTGCTAGTTTGTTTGATAGTTTTACAATTGACATTCCTAGGGTTTCCATTTGGATGTAGTTATTCAAGTAAATCAAAACTTTCAATTGTCAACTCTTAAAGAAAAAATTAATGATCCAGTTAATCATAGATCTTAAAATGCATTATTCCTTAAGTGGCCATGATAAAAAAACTAAACACACACAGACAAATACACATCTTCTACTAGCTCAACTCCTCCATTTCAATAATGGTGGTTCATTTCATGGTCTTGTAAATAACACTCCTATAGATTTCTACTACTTTCTCATGGTTCTGAGATGTCATTGATGTCAATGGCCTCGTATGTGGTAGTATTGTGGGGAACCTTTGATGCTTGGACTTGGTTTGCTATCCATTTCCTTAGATGATTCTACCATAACTTTAAGTGTTCTAGCATCATCATCATTCCAAGATCCTTGCATTCTAGATGGAATTTGAAGGCCATCTCTCACTAGTGGCACCATTGTGTTTGTCTCCTTACAATAAACAAGTGTTGGTGATTCGTATTTGTCTTCCTTTGGGTTGCTTTGGTTCTCTAGCCACCTTTTGTTGATTGGGATTTCTAGGGAATACTTATTCGGAAACACAATTCCCAATAGATAATCGAACTACCTCAAGAGCCGAGTTTATAGTTTTGATTTGTTAGGCATGCTAACCACAGATTGTCTTTTGGAGGTTGTAATAATTTGTCAAGAAAATCTTCATCAAACATAGAAATCATTTTCACCTAGATTTTGTAGTCCTGCAAATGGTTCCTTCAATCTTTTAAATGGTTCTTATAACTTGGGTATTGGTTCCTTCCAATATCCAACTTGTATTTGGTATTTTGCATCAATGGACTTCATCTTTTCTTCCCAACAATAGAATACAAGTCTAAGTCTCGAGGAATTCAATAGACCATGTCTGTTGTCTTTCTCAAAATGGAGCAAAACAATTGAGAGTAAAAAACTTATGTAGAAAATTCCTAGCATTGCAAAAGAACAAGTTGTAGAAGCACCATTTGCAATTTGCATACTTTTCTAGTTACCTAAAAACATTTCTTTCTTTTGTGTTCAACCATACTATTATCTTTGCCTTTATAATGAGTTTGTTTACCTTTAACAATATGACTTCATATATTTTTCAAAAGCAACCTCACCATCCAACACTTACTTCCTTTGTTGTTTCTCCACACTTAACACAATCTCCAACACCTTTTGTAAAACATCATGTTTTGCCACAAGCATTTGTAATTCTTTAGAACCTTGATTAACTATTGATTTTTCTAGTTGAAGTTGACCTAGAACATTCACATTATTGATCTCCAAGCACATTAATTACATTTGTTTCAAAAACTCAAAAAACTCAAGTAAGTGAACCATGAGTTGAGCAAACGTTGATACAATTAATATGGAGTTCTAAAAACAAAACCATTAAATAAAACCTAAATCCAAAAGCAATGTGCTCCATGGCTAAGAATTTAATACCTTATCTCCAAATGATTGCATATCATGTTCCAAGGCTTTGATATGTGATTTAATTGCAACCATGGACACTTGACACAATCAACCACCACATCTAGTTTTTTTGCCTTCAATGTGCGCATTACACATATTTTGGACCATCTTCAAACTTTTTGAACATTTGGTTGAGTTTTGATATGTCAATGGATCCATTTTTCAAGCCTTTTGCTTCAAGTTTGTAAGCTCTTTTTCTACCCATGGATGTGATAGCTATCACCCAATTCACATGATACCATGCTTCAATAATACAATGTAACATTTGGCAAGCCAAAACATGAACTTGTTGTTTGTAATATGTGTTAATCCATAAATTTGCTAATAAGGTTTCACAATTTCCTTCTTAGTGTCCATATGCAACTTAGGGATGAATGTTCTTGGAACCTTTATAACCATTAGTTTCATTTCAATTTTTCCAATATCCTAATATGAATCATGACACATTGGGAACATTATTCTATAAAATTATTTTCCACTTTTTAAATTAGTAAAAATTTGGTTTAAAAATATTGAAAAAATTAGTGGTTACAATTCTTGTGGCTCATATTAATGTGGTTGCACCCATGTAGCATCCCCATGTTAAAGGTGATGTGACTTTAACATGAAAATCAATTGCCAAAGTGAAGAACACATGGTAGTTCAATGTCATCATCCTAGGTGGAAGTTGGCATGGGCATCATTTTGGTCAACAAAAAACACATCTCATATGTGTAAATGACTATAATGCAATTAATAGTGTTTTAAAGATTGTACTACATGTGGCTACCAACAATTTGACCATGTGGCAACCTACTTACTTGCCTATTAACCAACTTGGGAACTATTCAAAAGGAAATGGGTTTTCTTGTTATGATTCTATGTGATAGAATCAAATTTGTTATAAAAGGTGATGGATTATAAATCCACAATTTTTACAATTGCCAAAAACATTCATGATAAAAAATATATATATTATATATGTGTGTGAATATTATAAGTTGTGATTGTGTCATTTTGAAAGCATTCCAAGTCATTAAATCATTTAACAAAATTTCAAAAATTACAAAAACAATGGTTTTAAAATGTTTTAAAATATAATATTGTATACGCATTAAATTCATTTAAAATTATTCCACATGTTCACATACCATATTAAAAATATCGTGATCTAAATAGTTTAAAATAAAATATTAATATAATTTTTGATATTAAAACATGGAAAAATCAGCATTGGTTACATTTGTGAATCTGTGTGACTACACTTAGCTTAAATGGACTAGCTACTTATGTTAAGTTGCTTACTTACTTGCTTAGTAAACAACCTTCTAAGCATGTAAATAAGTTACACATATTAGGACTTGAACATTTCACTTTTACATTGAAATAAAAGCCTAAGATCAATGAGCCACACCTTCATAAAATAATAACTTTAGTCAATACATTATTATGACATGGTTATTTCTTATTTATATATATGATTTATGTAGGTAAGAAAGTAGGTAAGTTACAGGTAGGAAAATCAATATTTTGATACACATACCAACCTACTTTTTGACAAAAGTTTCCAAAAGTGTTTCAATCATTCATATTTCTTTTCAAATGACACAATTTTTAAAATTTTAATGACTTAAAACACCAAGTCGGAAAATTGGTTTGTAGAAGGAAGATCATTTCAAGAGAGAAATAATAGATACAAAGGATATTTACATTACAACTTAACAATAAAAGTAGGTGGCTTGAGTGTTCTAATAGAGCTCCCCTCACCCCCAACTCCTACACTATTGATTAGGTGCCATAGAGTTGTCATACAAAGACAAATTTTTGGCATCTACAACTTATTTTAGATTGATACAATACAGTTCCATTTTTTCCTTTTCTTATACAATATACCTTTATGAAGGTTTTCAAAATGATAGTAAAGTCTGTGCACATGGCTTGCCAAAGCACCTTGTTATCAAATGGCAGGTCATCCTTTTCAACAAGCTGCATGTCATAGAAACCCATTTGCACACTTGGATAATGCTAAAAATATACCAACCAAGATTTTTGTAGTGGCTTAGTTGAAGAAAACATAATAGCCAAATTAAAATCAATTTCCCCAAAATATTTTGCCAAATAACTAATTTATGAAATATTTTAGCCAGCTCATCCCCAACCAATTCCAATAAGTGGATAACCTAGCATCAGAGGTGCTCAAATAGTAACCAAATCACTTAGTTTTTTTTCAAAATTTTTTTTTCAAAAAATGAAGAAAACCTTGTTCTTCATGTACGTAAGCCAGCATTTAGGGGAACTTGGCCGTGAGATTCATTGGAGAACATAAATGACACGTATACATTGATATTTGTCATTTTTTCTTCATGTTTTCTTGGCCTCTCAAACTTCCATCTCTTAGCTACATTGTGCTTTGACTATCTGGCTGCTTTTGGCACCGATCACACATACCAAGACCTTTTACTGGATGTCAAATTCATTTGTGTGGGAACTTGCATTATGGTTTCCAAAATCACACATCATCACAACTTGTGTACAAAGTTGTCAACAGTACCTTTCCTTGGATGCATCGGTGGCTTGGGAGCCAAGACCATAACAATTGGCTTTTTGCCTTGGCAAAGTAGTTCTTCCCAATGACCACTTGGCATTTACATAATTACTATTCTGTTCAATCCATAGTCTACATTGGAGACAAGTATAGAGTGGAACGAGACTCCTGGGATATAGTTCGATGCCTTTCAAGTATCGCATAGGTGCTCCTCCCGCTCTCACCCAGAAAAGAAAAGAAATCAGAGCAACGAAGAAAAAGACATCAGATGCCTTGGAGATAAAAAACCCATATCCAAGGGCCATAAGCGGGGCAGCTAATCATTAGCTTCCCATTGGTGGCAGCTCCAAGTACACCCTTAAACCCAACTTTAATTTTTGTAGTTTTCTTTGGAGCCATCCTCTCACCCTTGCCGACCATGAAGGCAGGATTATCAACTTGCAAAACATACTCCACGAAATCATTGAAGACATTTCGGAAGTTCACAACACTGGTAGCCCCTTTAACAATAATGGGACCTTGTGGAATGGGTGGGCAGCAAGTTCCAAGCAACTTGACGGAGTAGATCCCACCTTGCACATGTGACACCTTCATGATCCCAGATAAATCTTTGGAAATCTTCCATGGCTCAAAAGTCACAGCCACTTCTACTTCCAATCCATCAAGGTCAGCTGCGTTCGCAACAACCTTGGGTTGCTCAACTATAAACCCATCTTCAACTGCTTCTGGTGTCAGTTCACAAGTGTATTGTACCTTGGTGGGAAGATAATGCACAAATTGAAACTTCTGCGTATGTCGATTCCCAAGCGGAACATCAAATTGCAAAGGATGCTCAAGGCCTGCTTGGACAGCCTGCAATTTGAGTTCATATACGTAGTTGCCCAACAAGTCACTCGTGAGTGTCAAAATGCTTGTTCTCTGGCACACTAGCAATAGTCGGACTTCAATATCGATTGCTCCGACACCTTGTGGCTCAATTTCCAAAGTGCTCAATATCCTCACCTGTTATTAATAATTAACAACTGAGTTCACAAGCCAATTATAAAGTATGAGGACTTGGTCTTTTTGCAACCCAAGCTCTTGTCTTCTACTACTCATAGTACCACTATAACAAGATTCATTGTTTTCGTTTCCTATTTTTACATAAGTTATGCAAAGGAAGTTAAACTGCAAACCTCTGGGTCTTCACATTTTGCGGCAAAGGAAACCACGGTTTGCAATGGGTTCCTGAAATGGAGGGTATGGATGCGAAGCTCCCGCGTAACCATGGTAAATGGAATTTGGACGACAGTGTCCGCTTCATGTGCTGTAAAAGCCAATTTGAAAAACAAAAACTCCTTCGTATGGTCATTGATGAATCTGGCAAGGCATTTATACATCCCAGGTTTATGAGCCAGAAACACAAGCTGTATATCACGGACAACAAGCCCGGGTATGTCAGTCAAAGGAGGTCCTTCTAACGTTGTCGGAATGCCTGGCTCCAGTTCTTCCAAGACTTGGGCATCTAGCCTCAAGTGTTGTGATGCTTTCGTCCAATTGCGAATGGTTACCGAAAACTCAAATTTCGATCGCGCTTTCACATCGAATGTAAGCTCAGCCTCTGGTAAAGGCTCACCTGCTTGCCCAATCAGCCCATAGAATAATGCAGAACCATCAGGAAGTCCGAACAGTATTGAACCTTCATGTTGCGCTTCATTTGAAGACCCAGTCATGGTCATCGGTATGTACATAATTTCGTATTCAACTGTTTCACCAGGAGGGACTGTAAACTTGTTTAGGCCCGTGAAAAACTTGTTGGTGATCTTGGGGTACAAGTACCAGGGCTTTCTGGTTGTGTTCACCACCGAAATGCTCTTGGTGTTAGAACTCCGCACCGGTGCGGCGAAGTTGTAGTTAAGTGGTAAGTCCCTTTCTATGCATCCTCCAGTGACCGTCAAATAGAGGGTTTCTCCACCTACCACTGTGCACCCAATTCTCTCAAGACGGATGTCGTACAAAATAGATGATGGATGAAATGTGATGTCTATATTTGTGATTTGATGTGGAGCTAAAAACCCATCTGGAGGGTAGAAAGTGAGCTCTGATATCCATGTCTCAGTATCCCACGTAAATAACGACCCTAACTCGCCAACATTCTCAACCTGTTTGACCCAGGTATATTGGTGAGTAGTTGCAATCTTTTGTAAGACCAGTTCATCACAAAATGAGGAAAAAAATTGTCATGTATATATATTAAAAGATAGGTGTTTGTTTTGTTTGTATGGTTTGTTTGGATGAGATCATGTTGTTATAACCCTCCCAAACTGTGGCACCCTTCTCTGCTTTTAGTAATGCCAAAAATCCCTTGACAAGGTGGTGTGCAAATTTTTTTGTTTTGCAATGTTCAAACCAATGGAGCAAAATTTATTAAATTTAGAATTATTTTTGCCTGATTTTCTTCTTTGCAAACCAAATTAGAATTAATTTGTCAATGTTCCATAAGAACTCTGAAGTTAAGCTCATGTCCCCAGAGTAGTATTGGGCTCAGGAACTTACAAGAACTCTAATATATTTGGGCCCACGTAAAGGAATACACTAATCATCATAAAGTTATTTGTCAAGTGATCATTTGTCCTACCCTAAACCAGTTCCTGATGTATCATCGTCTTTGGGATGAAAGAAAGATTTGAATATTTAGTTCTCTATTGAGATTATATGACATTCATAGATCAAAAGAGTATAACCTGCATTTGCATAGTTTTTTTGGAGCCATAGACAATGGTGCCGAAATGCAAGATTTGTGTGCTCAAAGTAATGTCAGTGCCAATACCCATCCCTGAGATTGACATAAGCACAATCTCAACACCAGACATGTCCATTGGCACAATTTCTTGGAACATAGGTATCCTTTTCTTTGGGGCAAACACCACTTCGCATACCCCAACCTGCATATATAATCAGCTTACAAGAAGGAACTGAATTTACTTCAGCTTTTATAAGTTTGTTTGGGTGGAAAATTCATTGAAGAAGTTATTTTGCTCTAAAATTGTAATTACACTGTACTTCACTTTGTGTTTTGGAAACGAATCATTGTTTCAATGAATTAAGTGAAATGGTTTTTGAAATTAGATGTAGATGAAATTATGAGTCATAAACCCAATCATATCTTTTGAAGAATTTTTGAAATTTCTCAATTGCAATGATTGAAAGGAAGTATCAAGGCCATCACATACAAAAGACGGCTAAAATGCACGCTTGTTATTCCAGGCAGCTCTTCATTCATCTACTGAATGTCTTTGTAATGATCAACCTTAATAGCAACTGCTAAATGGATGAATTTCAAACTGCATAAGTTGTAACTAATCAGGTGTGGGGGGTTTGATAAGTTACAGAATGTGGCTTCAAACGTAACCCGTTGTATGGCAGCAATTCAATGTCAATCGCGTTTAAGGCTTCTCTTGCAGGTTCAAATGAGATGGACAAAAGTGCCTCACTCTTGTTTATGATTTCCACCTGCAAATGTTTGGTTGTTTCCATATTTCAGAGAAAGTTTGAGTGCACTTGTAACACAAATTGGAAATATTAGGGTTAATCCATGGCACTTACAACAGTAATGTATGAACAATGGTTTTGTGTATATTTTTTCTTTATGTTGCATTTCCTATATTGAGATTCTTTGTTCTTCAGCCAAAACCAAATTCAAAATGGCAAAGGTAATACATGGAAGAAACATGAAATGCCATATTGTGGGAGAAAATGCAATTACACCCCACCAAACTTCATTTCAAGGAATTACAACTTCAAAGCTATTATTTTAAGTCTACAAGATAAATAACCTAGAAATGATCTAGAAGTGATCAATTAGGATATTCATACACCCCAAGACTAATTTTTTTCATTTTCACTACCCAAGTTCCTCAAATGATTATGTGACAGGTCAATTTTGTTAAGTTATACCAACAAACGTTTGAAACTTGAATACTGTAGTACCTTGACTCTTCGGCGGCAAGGTGCCTAATAATATATTATTTTTCATTTACTTTCAGTAATATAACCCTCAAGTCCCTACCAGCTGGTAGTGGTATTAAGCTGGTACCAGACTTAGGTCATACCAGATTGGTCTGGTATTTGATATCAGTGGTCATACCAATATGGATACCAGTCTTTAACCCTATATACCAGACCAACACTGGTATTTTCCAGGATTTTCAGCAATTTAAAAAATAATTGATTAGTGCCCAACCAGCCTAGGTACTATGATACCTTCTAAGGACTATTTAAATTGTTGAGTAATCTAATGTACAAGAAGGGGTCTTCTTTTGAGGCAAGACTACATGTCTTGAGGTATAAATTCAACTTTGCCTCTCATTGCAAATCACTTTGCGAAGTCAACTGGAACTCTAGGAACATGACTGAAACAGTCACAAGGAAATTATTGGCATGTTTTAGGAGTCTTGATGTTGGTAATTCCCCTGTAAACAACATGTACCAGACCATTGTTTTTGCCCAATTAAAAAAATATTGTTGGTGAATGGTTAGAAAACTAACATGTATCACTGCAACTTTGCCCATATGAATAGGGCCAAATGTCAATAGTTTTTGGGTTTGGTCAACAAGTTCAACAACTAACGGCGTTCCTTCACCATGTACATATACATTCACAACATCCAGCCCGTTGATTTGGAAGCTGATTTCTTCCTTGTATTTCACGTACTCATGAGGCATAAAATTAAGAAGTAACACTTCTTGGTCTCCACCTTCCATTATCCAAGTAGTCTGAGGGACATAAAGTTGGGGTGTGGAGTTGTACATGAGTTGCACTGTGTTGCACTCCACACTTGTGTTTGTGGCTAACAACATACAGGATGGTGCCTCACGTGTGGGCACATGCAAAAAGGTTGGGCCAAAATCAAAGTGATACCAACTAAAGCTTATCCTGGCACCATAGCAAAGGCCGTTGAATAACATCCGGTACCGATTGCCTTTAAATACCTATTGACCAATTAACTTTAAATAAAACATTCTTGATACAAGCAAATAAATGAACTTTAGGTTACCCAAACATGTAAGCCTTGTTGGACTATATATTCACATGTACATACACCTATATTCCCCTTTTACATTAGCCTAGGTCCAAATTGGAGTTATATAATTTTAAAATCATAATTTTCATGTGCAATGAAAAGGCTCAATGTGCACTTAGGAAGGCCCAATTTTGTTGGTTTGGTTTTTTTGGGGTTGGGATGGTTCCCAATGTGTTTCCATAGAGGTCCCACCAAGTTTCCAATTTATTCCCCAAGATGTTCCCAATAGCACCACATTCTCATCCCATGTGCTTTGACCAAAGCTGAACTCTCATGTACGCCAGAGGCCTTATTGAGGGGTGCTCAATGTTTCCACACAAAAGAATGTGACAGGTGAAACGAATTGGTTACTTCAACAAAATTTTTAAAAAAACTTTGGACGCACTCCTCAATTAATTAATAAAGAAAGTTGAATATACACCCATACATAAGAAGTGCCAAACATTTTCAGTGCACATATGTTTGTCCGTGTACATATTTATGTTATTTTTGGGTATGTTTCAGTTCATTGACATGAATGATAATGAGGATTCATTGGTGTCCTATACCTATCCTATGATGATATAATAGAAAACGTTAAATAATGTAGTACAGGGGCGGCTTCAGCACGTGTCTGCTGAATAATTTACTTAGATGTTTCCATTTTGAAAATTAGAATAGTCCTGAATATTTGAAAAGATTCTTCATTTTCCTTAACAATTTTATTTCTTTGAGAATTTTTTTAAAAAAATCAGCATTTCTTAAGAAAAATAATTGTGCTGAACCCGCCAATGTACTACAGTAGTTGCAAAAAGATCCCTTCCTATATAGAATTTGGCCAGTTTGTTGTGGAAAGGGGGTTCAGAAAAGATCTAAGTTCCCCATCACATAAACTCTTTTTCTTTTGAGACATTTTGGAGAGGTGTTGAACAAACAACTGATACCCCCACCTAACAATCACTTTCATAAGTCTATTGCAAAGCATTCAAGAAAACATGGTTAGTTATGCATACTCGGCAGGTGACAGGGAAGTCTAAGATGGGTCCAAGTGTGGTTGGACAATAAGCTAATTCACAAACAACTTGTTCTTGTGGGCCAACAACTCCAGCAAGGGGTACCACTTCAACTTCATTTGTCTTTCCAACCAACCACAAAAACTCAAATGAATAGACACACATATTGGTGATTATGAACTTCTTGAAAACCTTGTCATTGATAAGAACTTCACCAAATAGGATGCGATTATCTTCAATCGCTGAAAGGCGGACAGGAATCATGTCTTCAACAATTTCCAAGAAGATCTTATCATGGACTGAATAACCCTCACCTTTAATATTCAAATTGATATGCAAAGAATTTTTAACCTGGCATGTTACATTGAAGTTTTGTTTTCCCTCACATGTTGGAGCATATGTGACCATAATTTCTTTTGCATCATTTGCTAGAACAACACCTTGTTGAGGCTCAAAATAAAGGTCAGGTTTTATCAATATTTCATTATGAAGCCACCCTCTCAATTCCTCAACATAGATACCCAAATCACATTTCCGCTGGCATGCTTGTTTGTCAAAGCAGAATGGAAACGATGATTCTTCAGAGTTATTCAACTTAACCAAAAGCATTCTTTTTTCACCAACCAACACCCGTCCAAAATTGATGGTTTGTGTATCAAAACACATATCTGGTTTGACAACACTTCCAACTAAAAGAAACGGGACATTTATACCAAGTTCCAGAATCTTGAAAATCCAAAAGCTCTCCACCAAATTGTGTTGATTTGGTGTAAAATCAAATGACATCTCATGCCCTTCACCCGCTTCAATAAGCCCTGTTTTGCACAAGCATCTGCACATAGATAGACCTCTTTTATGTTATGATAGCATGTCTCCAATAGTTAATGATTGGATGGTTATAATGCAAAAGCATCTAACATAGGTGTACAATATCAACACAATGAAGGCAACTTGTTGTCAATGTTTCAAGAATATAGATATAGATTATGCATTTCAAACTAATCCGAATTTTACCAGCAAATTTCCTACTTTATATGAGATTTCGAGATGCAACACTTGTTGTGTGTTAAATGCTTGCTGGATTTTACGAATAGAAATGAAATCGGGAATATATTAGAAATTATTGTATTCCATGCGGGCATCAATTATGACTGCTTTCTCAAGATTGCATAAATTCAGAAATTGTAAGATAATACTTGATCTATTGTATATAATTTCTATTAAGATGTTATAATTAGATTCAACAATCAATTGTGATTCATAGTTACTTTAAATCATACGAAAATAAATTCTATCATATGATTCATAATAATTAGGGTTGAGTCTGTCTCATATTGGTCAAGTATACCTAAATGGGTTTGAGAGGTATCCAAGGATTGCAGAATGGTTAGGCTCATCTTCTCTCCATTCTTGAGTAGGATTAGGAACCGGCTCCCATTCAAATTTGTACCGTGTATTTGTGGGATTCAAGGCATTAAAATATTTGATGTTTTGCACATTGACACCAAGGGATTCGAATTCAATGACTCTTGTTTCCAAGTCTAATGGACCTGCATGCCCATTTGGACCAATAAGAGCTGCATGCCGCCGTAACCCAGTAATGTAGTCACTTAGGGGAAGTTTAAAGTGACACCAGGGCCTTTGGACACTACCACTCAGAGGTATGTTTATATGTGTATATCCTGGTTGTAGGAAATCAATATCACATATTAGAAGCCTTGTGCAATCTTCAACTTCGTTGGGACAAAAGTTCACAATTATTCTTTCAATCTTGTTTGGCTTTACTTTGGGTGCAGAGTGAACGAAATATATTTCATCCTTAGGTAGAGACATGTCTGACATTAAAACTTGCCACCGTAATGGAAGCACAGTAGAACTCAAGTTTTTTACAGTGAAAGAATATACTCGAGTTTGATACATCATAGTGGTCTTGAATTGGATACCCTTGCAATTGCATTCATAACGTGCAGTGTCGACAATAGCATGTAGTTTTAATCTGAATGCTTTGTTGGAGCCATTGATGATCTCATGCAAAGGCTCAATTGGACCATCTTTTAGACCCAATGGAGGTGGTGTTGTTAGTGGTCTTTCTTTAGTACCTGTTATGGAGGATGTGTTTTTGACCTTGGGATTGGGCTTCCCTGCAGCTTTGGCTTCAGCCTTTCCATCTTTGGTTTCTTTTGGGTCCTTCCCACTAGCACTATTTCCAACTAGAGCAATCATAGCAAGATCATGTATTGGCGAATCCCAATTAGATGGCATTTCAATTCCTCTTGGGAATTCAATGTTGTACAATGACAAGTGTATTTCTTGGTCAAGAATTTGAATTGGTTGTGTTGGATGGAAAGTAGCAGTGATAATCTTTGATGCTCCAGCATGTAAATGCCCAGTTGCAGGTGTGATTGTGAAGTCAGATATCATTGGCCAAGCAAATCGCCAATGCTTGTCTTTGAGGTTGTTTTTCAGAGTGAATGTGGCCACATGAGGAACCCCAGGACCACTATCTTCATACCAAAGGGTGTCTTCTCGATTTCCTGGAAGCCCAACACATTCAACTTCTTCCCAGTAACCCTCACCTGTTACACGCACACCCAACCGTGCATAAGGGTTGTGTTGAATGTCCAACTTGATTTCTTTATCATAAGGTCCGCCCTGAAGGGGGACAAATGTGACAAGAAATGTCTCTTTGCCCTTGGCTTTGATGGACACAGTTTGACCAGGTGTGAGGGGGGTTTCAATGATCCCTTGTTGGTGACTAAGCAAGCACCATGGTGTTCCACCTCCTTTAACATCCATGATTGTTGTTGCTGGAACAATCCCTTTATTTTGGAGTTGGAAAGAATAGGTGAGTGTTTTCCCAACACGTATTTGAGGAAATTGAAGCCATGGTACCCCAGTTGGTGATAAGGTGGTTGGGTTCGTAACTTGCAAATATGGCAATGTGCCTTCTCCTTGTAATTGACACTTGAACATTTTTGTTTTTATGTTATCACCCCCATCTCTCACAAGTGCTTCAAATATTGCATAATAACGTTGCATAGTTGATGGTTTGAATGCACAATTAACATACCTATATTGACAACCAAATATCACATTAGCCTACATTTGCATCATGTTATAAACCCCTCTGAAAGGTTTTTGAAAAATTGTGATCCAAAAAGTTTGACTTGCACAAAATCAGGCTTCAACTAAATCTAAATTGCAATGAGCAAAACATGCATGTGAAAGCAAATGGAGGATGCATGAAGTGTGCATATTTTACAAATGTTCAACCATTTTTCACCAAATAGATTTGCAAAATTGCTTGGACTATGTTTGACATTGAAACAATGTGCACGCAATAACCTTGGTTGTGATTGTACATGAATTATTTCTTGCCCATATAACAACCCTACTCCTTATAGTGTTAACCCTAACCCCTGAAATCCAGTCAAAATATCTTAAAACTCATAATAGATAATTTGTTCCAGGCAATACCAATTTCAACTAACCTGAATTCATGAGGTGGTATTTCAAGCATTGCAGGTTGAACAGATATTGCAAAAGGTTCTTCATATGGAGATTGAGTTTCAAGGTTAGGCATGATAGGGGTCACAAGAAAATCTACAAAACAAGGCACTTTGAATGGATTGTCTATTCGAAAGTTGGCTTCAAGTTTTTTGCCTATAGTTGCTATTGGTTGTTTTGGTTTGGATGTATCCCCTGTAAAGCGCACCGATGGCCGACCCTTCATGGGTTGTCCATCTGGTTGCCTCTCACAATCAATGATGAAAGCCCCAAAGGAAAACAAATTTTCATTCTTTGAGTAGATTCCATAAGGTGGTGTAATCCCTGGAGTATCAAGCTCATCAATCACCCGATGCTCCTCAAATATGACATCTGGATTTGTGTTTATCCCTGAGAGTTTTGATTCACCAGTGAGTTCATAAGTGATGTTTTCAGGGTATTTGCTTGGGTCCACATCAGAAATGTTGACCATCACCTGCTCAGTCACAACCTTTGGAGCTTCTGGTCCCTTGAAGAATATAATCACATCTACTTGTTCTCCAGGGAGGATGGTTCCAACTGCCGGGGTCAACTGAAATCTCTCCAGCTCAAGCGTAGCACCACTGATGCCATTTTTTTCTTTCTTCCCTTTATCTCCTTTCCCACTACTTTTGTGGCTTTTCATTGTTTTAACACTTGTTGCTGTTTTGGCACTTGCCACTGTCTTTGCACTTTTTTTGCTTGCTTGTGAAACTATATCAGATTTACCTGGTCTTGGACTACCAGGTGCACTTACAGCCTTAGGGTTTGATAAGAAAAAGTCAAATGCAAATACACCCCTATTACAAATCTTAAGGACGAGGCTTTCAGAAAGGTGACCACAAACGATGTAACCAAAATGGATACCGTGTGCTGGTAACAATTGGAACTGGGAGTGCACTGCGTGAAGATCAACAAATATTGTAAGGATTTTCTCAACCATAGTGGTTTCACACTCAATTAGCTCTAGTTGAAGGTCTCGCGAACACTTCAGGATCACCTCACTAATGAGCCTCTTGTCTTTATTGAATTGCACGTCCACCTGTGAGTTGAATCACAGATCTGTCAGATCAATGACACTATTATGAATTGGCAGCCACCACACAAATTTAAGATATCCTACCCCATTTCCATGCCCTATAGAAAGGCCCAATTTTTGTGACTTCATATACATCATATACATAAGTTTCAATGGCTTTTGATAGGCACTACAATAGGGATTATAATTGTGGAACATACTTCATTTAAAAATAACAATCGCACAACTATGTGGTGATTAATGAATATATATCTTCCATCACATCATAACATTTATTCAGATCCTCATATCAGAGAGAGGTGGTGGCAATATTAGATGCCAAACCTCTTACAACATATTCAACATCTCTTGGGTGGTCATTACACTTATGCTTGCAAATGTGAAACATTTTAGATGAACACTTGTGCAACACAAGGTATTCATTCATGCAAGCAACTAAGTTAGAAAAAAAGTCTAACAAGTTTTGTTATTAGGAAAAATTAATCAACTCATCTTAGGTCTGTAATTTTCAAGTCTAATTCAAAATATGTCCAAAGAATGAGAGTTGTAAACTGCAAAAATTTTGTTGTGTTTTATTCTCTCTCCCATACTATTTTTTATATTTTTTACAAAAAAATGCTTCAGCAGAATAATAAAACATCCTAATCCACATGGAAATAAGGCACGACACCTTACTACAATTTGATAGGGTCATCAGTTCCCACATTTATGAATACATGAAAATATCAAATTGGATGAAGGGTTATGATAGATCATGTGTAAACACCATCAGAAACAACATGCTTCACACACAAATCATGGCCTCTAGCTTTCCTTATTAGCTTTGAAGCAAGTTTTGGTGAGTCACACCTTTAGTTGTCCTTTAGGTGTTAAGACACCTTCCATTGGGGTGAATGTGAAAAGGTCTTGCATGAGGAGTGATCGAGGGGCAAATTTAAAACCCACTTTGTATTTCCCTTTATTCTCCAAAGTTATCTGCTTGAGTGAACTGTCACCCACTTTTATAGTACCAAAGTCGATACCAATATTGTTAGGGTTGCCATTGGGTAGTGGAGGATATCTCACCACTACATCCAAAAGATATGCTTCTGCTGTTATGGGTAACACAAGCTCTTGTTCTGCCTTATCATCTTGGTTTGTGCTATCAGATACCTGCATTCCCATATTTGGCTATTAACATTGATCAAATAGAATTTATGAATGTTTAGCAAAAACAAATTTCATATTTGACATCGAAGTGAATCCATCCTTGGGTGGTACCATTTGGAACTATCTCAAGGAATGGTTAAAGAATCAAAAATAATCAAATCATTTTTTTAAGCATTTTACTTTAAATGTTTTCAACTCTATAAATTATTTTTCTCTCATGTTTATGAATTGCATGCACTAATACATGATTTGAAATTTATTTTGAAACAAAAAATTGAATTTTTTTTTTGAGATTATATTTTTAATTTAAATGACCCCTTCAAAAATTGATGGCGTTAACTTGAAAAATTAATAGCTAAATTATACTTACTCAATTAATTTTCATAAAAATTTTAAAAGAGAATGATTTCCAAAAAAATTCCCAAAAAAATTCCCAAAAAAATTTGAAATCATGTTTTAAATTTGTGTTCACAATTAAAAAATTCAAAAAACGAAACTAGTGCTACATTTTTTTAATTTTTAAAAAATGCAATAATCAGAATATCAAAATACACATATTTTGTATATTATTAAAATCTATGAAACCTAATAAAACATTCATTAAAAAATATTTATAAAAATATTTATTTAAGTTTGATGGGTCCAAAAAAATTAAAGTATGACATTCCTAATAATACCACCCAGGATGGGCTTGCCCCTCCTTCTTCGGGTAAGGACAAATGGTAGAAGAAATAAAAATGGCTTTTGAGATTAAGAATTATATTGATTGAAACATGTCAAACAATGCAAATATCAAAAATGAGACAATGAAATAAACCATTTTGGTATTTTCTTTAAAAACTTGAGAATCGTGAAAATGAGTGAGGGCATTCTACTTTTACAATAAGCTTTTCATGGTAAATGTGTTCTTGGATTGAGCGGAATACGATCATAACTTCTCCAATATTTCCAGTCTTGATTTTGCCTCTAATTGGTGTCACCTCAAATTCTATAGGCAAAGTTTCCAAACCTCCAATACTCCATTGCACTTTCAATGCGGACATGTTTCTACACATGCATGTTAGAGTGAGGGACTATAAATGATCCATTAAATAATAATGTTTGCATCATAACAAATGTGTAGGAGACCTGACCCTTCTCCAGATTAAAAACCAAGTACTTCCCTCTTTCACAATGTGTTTACATCACCTAAGAAACCTTATTTTGCATAAAGTTCTGACAAATCCTGCTGAAACTCTTGTGCCCCTGACAAGGTGCATCAGAATGCATTATTTAGACTATGCCAATTTTTTAGCTTATGTGTTGTTTGATGTTGCTTCACTCTAACTAGTGGTAATATGGAGCCATGATTAGTTCATTTCATGAGCATGTTTTGTAAGGCTTTCAACAATAGGCACTATTATCAATTCATAACTGACATTGTATCACACATGCAAAATGAGGAATTTGGAACATTTTTTCCCTTGCTTAGAATTTCAACAAATGAGTTCACCATCAAGTCATGACCAGAATATTAAAGAGGGATAAGAATTGAAGCATGGTGTAGTTTATATCATCTATTTTGTGAAAATTTCTCGTTTTATCTCAAGACACAGTGTCCCAACATAACGTATGAACTGAGGTGTCACATGTGTATGATTATTGTTTATGAATGCATTCATAGCCCAAAGAAAAGGAGAATAATTACTTGATTAAGAGCATCTTGATTGTTCTGCACCCCAGGAGGACTTGGCCAAAGGCAATGATGACAGGCTCAAGTTCAACTTTAGGTGTATCAGCAAAGCATGTTACGGCATATTCTAGGACTGTAGGATTGTTGACAATTGTGCACACAAGTTTGTAATTGAGTTTCCCATGGGTACCCTATTTGTAACAGAAATTAAAATCCAAAGACCCAAATGCAAATTAGAGCTTCTTTTAGTAATCATGCCATGAAAATTTTCCCAATATCTGCTACTTATTTTTTTCTCAACAAAGAAATCAAATCTATGATTCACAACAAGCCAAAACCACAATACAATCATTTTGACGGAAAGTAGACAAATCATAATGTTTGCAAGTTTTGTATCTAAGAAACATCAAATTCTTATAGTGAACATATTGATTCAATTCCATGATATTTTCAGTTCATTCACAATTATTATTTCAAACTGTAATGCTCAAATCACAATGCCTGCAAATGGTTTACCATAGTTGGGTAAGAATAAATGCACAAGTCTGCAGCTCCATTAATCTTGATATCCATTGAACTTGGATGCAGGATGAAGGGAGGACTGCCATTTGCCAATGTTTTGCCGACTATTGGTGACTCAGGTTGTCCAGCTTTCTTTGTTGGTGGTACTTTCCCCACTGTTTCAGGCCCAACGGGTGATGTGGGTGCATCCTCACCTTTGATAAGTTGAAAATCAACATGCAGATCAAATTGCCCAACATTCTCAACATAAAGTCGCATGCTATGATTAGTGTCGGGAATGTTTGGATATCCATCGGGCAGTAGAGCTGTATTCATGGGTCCAAAGTCTATTACACCATTGGGGATTTTTACCAGGACAGGGGGTTCTTTATGTTTGACTCCAAAGCAGGGGGACATCTGATGCTTCCTACTTGGAAATGTCACAAGATATAATTGAATCCGTGGCAAGTCACAAATACCCATCACTTCTAGTTCTGCATGGCCTTGACCCCCTAGAACCTCAAAATTGAAAACATATTCAAACTCCTCTATAACACGCGACCAATATAATAAAGCCAAATTAATGGTACCTTTTCCTGGAATCACCCATCTTGTTTGCTTCACATATCCAATATGTGCTATGTCATGTGCTGATACGTCCCCACTCTTCGTAACACTAGTTGTCTTTATCCCTTTTGCCCCTTTGGCATCTATTGGTTTACCTCCTTTTGCATTTGCACCCTTTGGTGCACCACTACCTTTTGGTGAAGGAGGTGATGCTGGCTCGTCTAACTTTGTAAGGAAGGAGAATGGAAAATCTGGATTGGTGATTATGGTTCTCAATGGTGGCCTTTTAAGTACTTGGAAAGTTGTGGGTGGTGGTACTCTTGTGTCGTCATCTGGGGCAAGAGGAAGAATATCAATCCCATCTTGAAAGACATGTTGTATTTCTTGCATAGCATCAACTACAGTAAGGATCAGATTTGTTCCCAATGCTGCAACATCTGCCAAACTTAGTATACCACCTAGCTCAGCAAGCACATCCCCTTCAGTGTTGTAGTGCCTATCCACTTCTTCTGGTGTGGGATATGCCAATATATATGGATAGGGTGTGTAAAGTCTTTCTGGTGCTATGATATTTGCACGGTCAATTTCAGTATTTTTATCTCCTTTTGCTTCTTGAACGCCCATCATTGCATATGGAATGATTTCTACAGTTGATAGCGTGCGAGCACAATTTTTAGTGTCCATATCCAACATTGGGACTGGCTCATCTGATGTCTCTTCTTGATATGTTTTCCTTGCACGGGCATGGTGGTTGTCTCCAAGAGCTTCAAATCGTTGGTAAAGCTTCCTCTTTCGTGCCTTCATTGCAATCACATACACTGAAGAATCGCCTTTCCAAACGACCCTTGTTTCTGTAGTTCCAGGCTCCCCTTCAGCCTTTGGAGGGGTGACCAATGTCCCGGGAAAAGATTGCAAGCCAAGTGCATTCAAAATACATCTCATAAGCTTGAGCACAGGTAAGTGATTTGAGCTCAATCCATCAATTATGAACCCCTTTGTGCAATCCGTTTCTTGAATACGAGCCTTCAGTCGTGCCTCTATATCTTTTTCCAACCCACTCTCTTGATCAAGACCTTTCACAGCAGCTGGAAGAGTGGCACCCTTAGCTTTTAGATCTAGCTTTCCTTTTGGATCTTTTGAAAGTGCAACCTCTTCTGGAGGAGGAGATTGCCAGGCAGACAAAACTCCACCGGCTGCAGGTAATTTGAGGGTCCCTTTTCCCACAGCAGAAAGGATGACATCTGTTACATTTATTAGTGGGCACTTATATCGTTTCGCTAATAACTGTGCTTGGGTGGTCTTTCCTGAAAATGGTGCCCCATAGATAACAATAATGATTGCCAAACTTTTTTCTCTTAAATCATTTGTTATCATAGGTTCTTTCCCACCTTTCATTTTTGAAGGATCGACTCCTTTTGGCCCACGCTTTGGCTTACCATCGGCTAGTGTCTGGGCGGCAACTTGGGGAGTGGGTATTTTGCCATTTCCAGTGGTCTCTGCTGCAGCAGAGGTTGCAGCAGAGGAGGCCTCTACTGCAAGGTCTTCCCAGAAGGGCTCACTTGGCTCTCGCACCTTGGCGTGCATCATATTATCTTTGTTGTAGCTTTTCAGGGCTCTCAACATTTTCTCTTCGAGTACATATTGTGTGTCAAATTCTAAAGAGTAGATTTCAATCGGATTTTCAGACTGATTTCTCACTGTGAAGTTGATCACAGTGGGTTGGATAGATTTGGGTAATATAGGGTCAAGTTCCATGAATGCTGGCTCTATCACAACTGCTTGATAAATGCTCCGTCCCATAACGTGAATTACTGGCAAAGTGGGGTTGTCTTTAATGCGGAGAGGAATCTGTGTCACATATTGTGTTTTCATTGGTTTATAAATTGGTGAGAATTGCACCTACAAAACAACACGAACTTAAAGTCAAGTTTCAACTCGAAATTAACAAATGCGAACTCTCATTCCAGGTTCAACCCACTAGAACAGTAAAAAGGACGAAAAACAGTATCTTCTTGCAATAAACGTAGGTATATTTTTCTCCTATACCATGACCTTGAACATTGTCTCTTCTGATATTTGATGAAGATGAGATGGATTTGTGCAGACCTGTGTGACTTTCCTAAATACGGAACACTTTCTGGATGCAGCAGTAAAAACAGAAGTTACAACGCTGTTATAAATGGCTAATTTCAGGACAAAAAAGTATATCAGCTCCTCATAGTCAGCTACGTGTGGAAGAATTGACCTGTACGTCAAGACTGTCGTTAGGCTGCATGATGGCCTTGTTTGGCACCAATTTGAAGTAGTCCCAGTCACGCATGAGCTCCAGTATGACATTCCCATTCTCAGGCTTTTCCACACACCATTGCACCACTATTTCACCTATGTTTTTCATCCGCACTATGATCACCTGTTCCAAGTAAAAATTGACCTAGCAATTAACATTGTAGAGAGGCATTAAATCCATGTATTAAACTGGCAACCTAGGGGAGTATGGTGTGTCCACTTTCACTCATGTTATGATATATCACCTTGCAGTGAGAAACTTGCACTGCACCATAGTCAATGTATTCTGTTGATAGGTGTAGCTTTGGTTGCACTACATTGGCTTTTAGTAAAAGCCTTGTCATTGGCCCCTGTAATGCAACAACAAAAGTTGTTAGGACGTTAGGACGCAAATGGAACTGGCCACATCCCAAAAACTTACAGATTGGGGACGTGCAAATTGATGGATCTAGAATTTTTCTTCTCTTTTCTTGCAAAAACAGAGTTGATAATCTGTATTAACAGTAATTTTCATTTTGTCACCGTATATATATTCTTCAATTATATAGGATTGAATTTTCACTTTTCAACATTCTGACTAGGTTTCAAGAATTAGTTATTAGCTTCCAAGGACAAACCTATCCTTGTGTGATACACCTAGGAACCATAATAAAATTAGTCAAATAATATTATTCAATTCTTTCCTTCTTTTCTTTTGAGAACTTAATAATAATAATAATATTATTATTATTATTGCAATAAAAAGGTGAAAATTATTATTAAATTCAATGACCATTGTTAGAGTTTTTATTTTAAAATTAAATAACTAAATTATAATTACTCAATTAATTACATTAAATATAATTAAATAGAATATTATTTTTAAAAACCAAAACATGTTTCAAGCTTGTGTTCTTGACCAAAAAGTTCTAAGTTCAAAAACGATTTTTTTTTTAAATTTAAATTTATGCAATGATTAGAAATATCAAAATACAAAATATTCTTAATATCCTTATATATATATATATAACTTGATAAATTTACTCATTTAAAAATCCTTATTTGAATGTTTCTTTTTTTATATATATTCAATCAATCCAATAAAATATTCCTAATAATATCACCCAAGGATGGGTTTGCTTCATTTACATTGGAATTCAAAAGATTATGTATAAGAATGTGCCCCAATTCATTGGTTAACCAACTAGCCCAATGATTATATGAGACCACAAATGGCACTCCTATAAAAGATTTTTTAAAGTCTTATTGATGTCATTGATATAGGGCATTGTGAGAATATGTCAGCCAGAAGATATTCATTTGCGGAAAAAAAAACCAATTTCCACACAAAGATTGGAAGTGCCAAGGTTATGAACAAGGTAAACATTGTCATCACTACATGCCAAAAGGAATTAGTACCTCTTTTACATGTAATTGGGTCCATGCTTCAACTGGCCCAATCGATGCTTTTGGAGATAATGTTTGGTACGCAATACTAAGTTCTACACCTTTATCATTTGTAGGATCCATGAGCACCATCACCTTGTCAGGTTGGATTTCAAAACCTTTTGATTTTGCAAAGGTCTTATCAATTTTGAATGTCACAGGTAATGCACTACCATTGTATACCATGAGCTTAGTGTTTTTCATGTCTCCTACTAGGACATTACCAAAATCAACCTCAAACTGATTGCATTGTATCAATTGTATGTTGATGTTTAATCTCTCCTTTAGTTCTCCAAGTTTAGCCATCAAATATGCATCCTCAATGTTACGGTCATGATCATTATTTACTTTGGGACTAGAAGGAGAATTCAAATCGTCTTCTGAAGGTGTTTCTAGAGGTTTTCCATCAGTGATTCCTTTTGCTGGTTTTGTGTCCACCCCTCCAAAAAGTGTACCATCCATTCTATCCAGAAACTTCCCTTGCTCCTCGCCTTTGACTATTTCTAAACTTATTGAAGGTTCTCGTGAATTTGAGGACCTACGGAAATTTGGAGAGAATGGGTGTGGGCCCTGTCTATATAATTGATATATTCTTTTCCTTTCAGTCCTTTCCATGAAGCTTCTTCGGAGCCAAGCTAGGCCCTTTCCGGACTTAATTTCAACTGCCATGGCTGAAAATTGCCCTGTGATAGGTAATCGGGACTTTCGATGAAACCCATGAGAACACAAGAAATCTTCTTCTTCAATTGATTCTTCTGAAGATACATCTTCATCGTCTCTTAGGTTGAAGAATGGTATTTTCTGGCATGGCATATTAAATCCTTCTAAGACAATGAGACGGTCCACCTCAGCATCAATATCATCAAACATCTCTTCTAAATTTATATCCTCTGGGCTCCAATCCTGTGTCAAGGCATACATCAATGCTTGGCATGTCATTTGAACAAAAAAATACCATAAATTTTTTGTTAGTTAGCATACTACACTTTTAAAGAAAGGTGCAACTTCATAGTTAACACTACAAGTTGAAATTCAATGGGTTGGAGATTAACCTACCTGAATTCCTAAAATTAGAATGGTTGGGTTTAGATGGCTGGAAATTGGGCATTCCATTACCAAGCAACAGGGTGCAATGTTAACCCAAGTTACATCCCAAAAGCGCATTGCCAACTTATGATCATTGTGTCATTTGCACCATTGTTTGAAACAAGCCTAAGTTGCCTTCCTTGTCTAACTATACCCAATTCTGAGAATTTTGACCCCAAAACTAATGCATGACTTCACATCCCTGGGCCATACTTTTCCCACAAAGTTAACACAATGTAATAATGTGTTTGATGTAACTGTTTGGGCAAGGGGATTGATTGAACCTTCAGCTTTCATATTTATGCACGTTCATGCAACGTCATGTCCGTTAGACATTTGGGATTTATTTCCAACGTTAAGCACTCCAAATGAGTTTTTCACATTAAACTTTTAGTTGAACTCTTTATATAACCTTATGATGAAGTAGAAGAGTGAATGGACATTCATGGTTTATTTATATTAATGTTAGCTTTTTTGTTTTAATTGAACCTTTGGTCTTAGTTTTGACATTTTAAAAATATTGGTAAGTTTTCAATGTGAGGGTTTGAACCTAGTATTCCAAAGTTTTAAACCTTGTGGTCTTAGTTTTGACAATTTTTTTCAACTTCAAGAACCCCTGGGCTTGGTTTGAAAATCAAGTCTAGTTCTTTGTATATATTTCACATTCATAGAGGCTATAGTTATATAACTACAAAGTTTTATAACAAATTAAAATTGAAGATTGTATTGTTATGGAGTTCTACATCTAACTTAAACTAATCATTTACTTATCAAATTCAACTTACTTATCTTTTAAAAGTTCAACTTGCCTACCTAAAAACTATGAACCTGGTTTAAAAGTTGTTTTTTTTCAGGGTTCTGGTCTTGATTATAATTATAGCAAAAGTTTAATCCATGGTCCAATTCTTGTGTTGGTTCCAGCAAAAAGGTGTTGATCTGGGTACCAGGTCACAAGACTTTGAACCTTAGGTTTAACACTACAAATTAGGGAACTCACTAACGTTGGTTATATACAACCCAAAGCATTCAAGAAATTTCTTACTGCATTGAGAAAGCACCTTACATTCGTGAAGATCCCTCCCTATAATGACAAGAGATATGTTGCCTATTTTAAGAATTGGAGGCATAAGAAGTTTGACTAAAGATCCTCCCCTTCCTTAAGTAGGTACCCTTCCCTCCTACATATTTAGTGCTTACATTTAGGTTCATGATACTGTAGGATGGGTAACCCCCCTGGATAGGACATTACCAAAATAACAGGCCAGGTACAAGGCGAAAATTGTGGGGCTAGACTTGGCTTCCGCCTCATCCTAAGCCTCTTGTTTTGAGAATGACTGCACCCAAGGGCTTTACCCTACAGTTTACATTAGGCACTCGAAATGTTTGTTTCCCATCAGTGTTTTCGTCGAACTACTGATATAACCCTATAACCAAGGAGGAGGGTGAAGCCAGATGAACATGTTGCGGACGTGGACCAAACAGAATGAAATCTTCAAAAAGTCAATATATTTTGCTAGCTGGTATTCTGAATTATATTCATGAAAGACCTTCGTGAAGATTAGGGCACCTCAAGGCTTGGATCATTTGCGTCTTCATCGTTCTCTTCGTCAGGCCCACCGTAATCGAATCCTGAAGGTTCCTGAAACTCGACTATCGGAGGGGTATTGTTGTCAATTGGCAGAGGTTGTCCATACAAGCGTGCTATTCGGCGTTGTTCTGCGTTATCCAGAAAGCTTCTCCTATGCCAACGAAGACCCTTTTTTTTTTCCATGGCCAACGGTGATAGTGTGCCGGTGAGTGATGACCGAGATTTCCTGTGGTAGTAATGCCCACAAGAATAATCAAGATGCTCCTTTGCTGCTTCTACTCTTTCTTGTTCCTTTCTAGTTTCGTCCCGTCGCACGAAAAAACTGGGTCGTCTCCAAGGAAGCTTCTTACCTGCCTGTTTATGGAATGCTGAAGCCTTGCCTGTAAGTGGCGACAGTGACTTCCGATGCAGATGGTGACCGCATGAACGAAGTTCATTAAGAGCTTTTATCCGTGCTTCTTCTGCCAGTCTTGCCAACTCCTCCTTATCTTCGACTTGAATTTTTTTCATGACTAGTCGTGAGCCCCTCTTTGATATGACCATTGGGTCACCTTCATCGATCTCATCTGATGTCCCAGAGCTCTCCTCCTGCTCAGGGATGCCTTCAGATTGTCGTGGTTCTAACTCTGTGGTCGACGTTTCTGGTTTTCTCTCCCGTTGAAGCCATCGAAGCATGTCGTCAATGAATCTTTCAATGATGTTATGCCTTGCTTGTTCCACATAGCCTAGGAACTGGCGGTTTCGGACACGTGGGGTGCCCAGCCAAATACTTGGATATGTGCCCTCTCCAATCACTGTTGTTTCATGGGCCGCAAAGTAAGCAATTTTGATCATGAAAACCTCATGGTATTTTAGTGGAATTGCTGGATATACTTTCCCCGTAAAACGTTGCTTCTGGCTTTTTTGCAAATGGCCAATAAGTGGGCTTATTTGGAGCAATTCCTTACGATCAACTGTTGTCAAATCAAGTTCAAAATCAAAATGCACTTTGCCCAAGTTTGTAAGTATTGGGTTACTGAATATAGTTGGATGGTTATATGCCGTCAGGCCACAATCAATGGTTGTTGCATTTATTGAGTACTTAATCAAGCCAGATTCTGCCTCAAGCTCAAGCAAATACTCAGGTCCAAACTCTACCTACAGCATGTCAATCCTTGTGCATCATTACCGACATGCAAACTGCATGATCAAGGCCATGAGTTCAGGTACAAACATTTCTATTCCCAATTGCATGATTCAATTGGGGTGAACAAATGACATGCAAATGGGGTAAAAATGATCATATAGATATTTTTGTGCAGAAACTAGATACTTGAAATGTCATCCTCCTCAACTACAGACCTGAAATCATTGCAAGGAAATTGTCAAACTATAGTGGAGGGGAATACTAGAGGTGAGGAAACAGTTTGTAATGCTTACCCTGCAAATAGCCACTGTTTTGACTGCATAGCCTGGGAAAGCATAATAAGAGATCTCCACTGTTTCATGCTCACCAGGTCTGAGAGCTGCTCGGACTGGCAATATGTCAAAGATTTGGTTCATAGGTACTTTATGGCCCTTGCATTTCTTTAGAACCTCCAAATCAACTTGAATGTCATTAAGCATGCCAACATTGTGAAATTCCCAACAATATTTCACCTCCATTGCACTTGGGTTTTTAATCTTCATCTGAAGCCTCTTGCATGTGTGTTCTATAACAGCCCTGTTATGCTGATATGGTTAGTAACTACCCAAGTGCAGGTTCATCAACACCAAGAGGTGATGCTGATCATCAGGTGAAGACATGACAAACACCATATACTATTATGGGTGAGAAATAGAGAGGAAACATAAATCGTTGTGTTGGAAATTCCTATCTGCCATATCTGCCCAATATTTCTAGTCCAAAAGACTTACACCCCCAATGTTAAATGCTGAAACACTGTAAAAAGAATGTGAAATCGTTATTGTTCTGAGTTGCAATGCATTTCCAGTTTTGTCAGATCCACAGACCAATGCATCATTTCTGAGCTATCCTGATTTAATAAAAAAAGCTTAAGTTTGATGTGAAGGGTCAGTGACACAATGAGAAATTGCAGAAGACAGGTGGGTTGTGGAAGACATACTCAAAGTTGATTCTATTGGTTGATAGTCGGAGGTTGGGGAAGTGGATTTCCCCAATAAGGTCAATGGTGTCTTTTTGGACACTATTGTCATATTCAACATTAAGCTTATCAGTAATAACAGTGCTCTTCTTTTCCTCTGGATCTTGCCACTCACAAGTGAGGCAAATGGTAATTGACTCATTGGGCACCAACTTGAAGTCAACTTTCTCAATCCCAAATGGAGGCTTGCAAGTCATCTTCACAGCAAGTGGCAGTGGATAGACATTTTGGCATGTGAGGCAGTTGGTAGTAAACTTTGTGTGTGGGCTTCCATCATTGAGTTGGACAAACTTCACTTCATGTTTTGAAAACAAGAGCTTCACAGCTACTACATTCACATCCACTAACATTTTGAACACTTGTTCTTTTTGTTTCAATATCCCCACCACCGTACATAGAAAGCCTTCAGTGACAAATCCAGGCTCTTGGAAGGTTCCTGTGACAGTGAAATTGGATGAAGTCTGAGGAGGTATTGCTACTTTCATGGGGGCAAAGGAGAACACAGGTTTGATGTTTTCAGATTTGGTGTGTTTCTTTGTGTGTGGAGCAGATTCCCAACTAATTTGTTGGATAAAACGGCCCCGGTTGTTGATTTCAAAAGATTGTGTTGCCACACTATATGTCAATTGGGTTCCAAAATGGATGAACCCATTTGCTAGTGCATCACAAATAAGGGTGGACCCAATGCCAATTGCAATTAAGGTCACTGAATACTGACCCCCTTCAGCAGCTACAATAAGCTTGTCAGTGAATTTTATAGCGTCATCCAAATTAGCAGTTACCTATGGCCAAAAGATCAAGCACATGCCCACACAAATTATCAACTAGGTTTCGTATCATATTTCAACAGGATTAGATGTCATCATCAGAGCCAAGTTCTTACTTAACAGATACAGGACTGGTTTCAACCAGTCTTGATGGTACAAGTTTGCACTACAAGTTCAGTTCACTAATGCTGGATGCTACCCATGATAGTTGATGCATTGTGTGAACCTATTATCAAAAGTATGGGATCTTAAAGCATCCTGAGAGTCCTTGAGTTAAGAAGGTGCACCCACATCACAAGCATGTTGTCACCAGTACATTACAAAGTGCGACCACTTCAAAATTTGAGTCAATGAAGTTATTCTTGGTGGACAGACCATCATGTCATGCTTGTCATGTATCCACTCAAATGGTAGAATCATTGCAGTGTAAGAGGATGTGCATCAACAGGCCATGTCTTCAGCATTGCTGTTGTGGCTGATGCTATTTATTGAGCATGTGCCACCATGTTCAACATATTGGATTCTACACTTACAATAGAAGCATGGCTGCATGCTATGGATACCAACTTGTACAGAAAGCACCATTGTTGTTATTCACAGACCTTCTAGACATCAAAAGCAACTATTGCTAGTAAGCAGATTGTAGTGAGTAGTATATGAACAATGTAAAATGGTTCAGCTGAGAATTGTTCCACACAATTCACAGCTCATTCACTACTCAAGTCCTTTAGCCAGCCCTTCCTTCAACTACCACTCTGTATATGAGCTTTTATCACTAACCCTTAAGATGGGACTGACTATTTTAACTGTCTGCTTAATTTTTTCCAGCATGACCAAATGTGAAAACATCCTGCCACCCAGGTCTGAGCAGTCTCCCAAATAATACTTGGTGGCAGGATGTTTTCCAGTTCTTATGATGTCTGGTTAAGGATTATTTTCCCTGTTTCATTTGCCTCTTTCCTTTTTGGAAAAAAAAGATTATGTGATGGATTGCCACTAGCTAATTAAAACTGAAGAAATATGGAATATCTTTCAAGAATGGAAGGAAGTGTGTGCCTGCACTTCAAGCATATCGAATGGAGCAATTGTGTATTCAGAGTGGTTGCAACTGAAAACTGCAAGTTTATTGACTAATGTGATCGGTGCAGGTATGCAACACGTGTTTCGGATTATGAAACTCATACATTGGTCTTCAAGGACTTGAATCTTTCCAAAATCAAGGATAGGTGTCCAAGCCAACTGTTCATCTATAGTTTGGTCTTCTCCCTCCTTAGGAGTTGCTGGTGTATCCCAACACATTGGTTCAAGCCTCAAAATTGGACCTGCCAGTAGTAGCATATGTTATAGAAAGTCCAAACATCCTGCAAAGCCACATCGATAAATGTATATGTACTGAGTATTCCAAAAACATAGTTCTGTAAATTGAAAGCACCAAACCATCACTATATTCACATGAAGTGAAGAATATAAAGAACTAAAAGTCGAATCTAAAACAAACCTATTGACATTGCTTGGACTTGGATGGGGAGGACAGTCTGTTTTGATCCAGGAACTGCTATGATCCCTGTAGTGAATGCAATTTCACCTAGGGACATGGTCCTAATGGAATACTCCAAAGTTATGGCTGAGTTGGCTGAGAGGACTCCTTGGCTGGGTGTTGTTGCAAGAATGGCTTTTGTCATACTTTCCTCATCTTGTAGTTTTACTTCAAATTCCCCAAGGACTGGTGATGTATTTAGCAATGTACAAGGGCGTGAGTATGCAGATCGAATAAAACACGTCCCAAAGTCCAAGATACTATCTTCAACTTTCATCTGTGCCCAACAATGTATCATCTTAATGTTCCCTGTTTGCTACTGATATGGTTCAACAGTCAGCTACCACTTAACACAATTGATAATCAAACAAGATAGTGAAGTTCCATAACATTAGAGTGCATTGGGCTCAGTACACAGATGGAAGAATCACCTGTGGGAGAATGCACTTTGCTTTGATTGGGATTGTCTTGAGGCATTCAACAATTTCCATGAGAAAAACATGTAATTCACCCTCAAATGTACGCACTTCCATTGGTGTCAAAAATATGTGCACTTGACTTTTACTCTGCAGCAAGATGGAGTTAGACATATCAGGATAAAAAATATAAGAAGATGACAAATGGAGAAAGGCAGGCTGAGTTTAGTAGAATGAGACAGAAAGGACAGGAAAAAAGGGACCTGTGAATAAAAGCCAGAACTAAAAACATCCTCAAACAAGAACAACATAAATCTCAAAACAAACTATTACCTGGGCATTAATGTCCAGTAAAGATGGGCATACACAATATTGATCTGGCCTCTCCTCTTGGAGTATATGCAGCTTAAATTGCAAGTTAACCAGGCTATTATTGTGCACATGAATAATAGCATCACTACAAATTCCATAACCCACAATACCATAGTCAATGAACTTCTCTGCAATGACAATATCAGGTTGCCCTATTTGGCCTTTCAAATACAAAACTGGATTATATTCGGAGCCCTCAACACTCCACACAATCTTCTCTTCAAAAGGTCCTTGCACTTGAGTGTACAGCTTGACTTGAATTCTTTGGGTTTCTCCGACAGTCAATGTGCCCATCGATGGCTCGAATGTAAAGCATGAACTGCTTACTTTTGTTGGGAGGACTTGGTACCGCGCCTATGACAGTTCATTTTGTTAAAATGATGATCCAGGATATCCACTTCCACAACATGGAGTAGTGAGTTAATGTGACCACATGATGTTTATGTTTCTGTCCATTTGATTGCCCCTGCTGACCTTGCCAATTGTGAGGAGATTTACTTTTTAGAATTAGAAAAATGCTCTGGCAATAAAGGTCACGGCTACAGAATGCTGATTGAAAAGGCCAACTGAAACATGAAAGCTGTTGGCACACTAATATTCAGTGATATAAACTCAATTGAATTTGCCACAAAACCAAACTATTGTGAAAGCAACCGGAAAACAGTCCAGTTAGAACCCACTAATGTCATAATAGGCCATCTTGGAAGAAAAATATGCAGCTGTTAATAATCAATATATTGTAGAAGTTTAAAGAGTGTCTCAGACTCTGAATTAAACCACTTAATCTCTCAATTATGGATTTGCCATTTGTTCTTCAAGGTCATGTCACATGAAGAACCATAAAACATGTGCCCAAAGTCTTCAAACATTTTGTATAAGTCCTATTTTTTCAAGGTGGAAAATTATCTCAGAGACATTGTACCTCAAGCTCCCCTTTATTTTGCAACTGAACTTCAAATTTGTAGTTGTGGTAGAGGTAGAGGTCTTCCAAGTCAAGCTTACATGGCAAGAATTGAGTTACAGGACCTATCCCTGTCCCCTTTATTTGCAATGGGAGCCTCTCTGATTTTCCTGATATAGTGCAAAAAGTTTGGCAAAAGTACCTGCAAAGAAACACCGCCTCCAATTCAAGGAACAAAACCATGTCACACTAACACAGAATTCAAACCATGGAAGCTTAATCCCTCTAACACATAGTGGTGCATCCTGATTGATTGTTAACTTGTGAAGAAACCTATCATATGAGGACTATGTAATTAGGCAACAGTGTTTATATGCTAAAACATAAGGAATGGGAGTGATACCTTAATGCTTTTGGGGGTGCAAACGTGATAATGATTTCAGTTCTGCCTCCAGGCCAAACTTCACCATGTGCAGGAGTAATATTAAAGGCCTGCAAATTCCAATTCAGATTGGCTCTTAAGATACAAATCTCACCCATATCTGCCTTAGACAAAAGAAGGCTCCACACATGAAGAAATACATCAAATCAAAATTCAAGGTGACTAACCTTTTCAAGCTCTTTGTGTGGGCTGCACATCCTCATTCCAGGAGAGGTTGGCTTATGACAATTATCCAGGGAGTGCATGATGTTTGCAGATACCAATTTTGGACTTGGATGACCTGAATCAGAAGTTGCTACCTGGGCCTTATACGCCTGATCTTCTTTCTCTGTCGCAAACCTGATCAAGCCAGGCCATATGTAACCACATCAGTTGGGCACACTCCATGTTTTCCAACCACTAACTGAAGAAGACTCACAAGGCTAAAGCTTCAACATTGCTGCAAAAAGGGCACCTGGGAAGCAAAAGCCCCAAAGGTCTTGCAACCCCCCAGGGTCTCCCCATTGTGTACTGGAGGATGTCAAACAACCACTATGAGCTATCTATTCATCAGAATTTTGGCAAATGCTTGCCCTTGTCCTGCCCTATTATCTGTAGACAGCTCAGTATTCTAGCATCCCCTTCGGCAGTTGCTCTTGTGATTTCCATCACATTTCATATTGGAATTTGGTGCATAAATCTTAATAGTGTTCAACAAAACAAAACTGGATTGATAGATGTTAGCATATTGCTAGGATTAGTTGAGGAAGATGTTCCTATTATTTGCATTTTAGTTCAAAGACTATGCTTGGATTTTGTGAGATAATTATTGATCTTAGGTATGCATATGAAGGACAAGCATGTGGCTTGATACTCTTACAGCATACACATTGCTATATGCATGCAGACCCAATCTAGTAAACCGTACAAAATGCCCACCATGGTTATGCGATCTTATGGTTTCAATTCTGTACATGATTACCCAGGCATCTATGCATGTCATATATGGCTTGCTTTAACAGGAGGCAACTACAATTGCAAAAGTAAACACAGTGCTCCTGTTTCTAGACCCAGATACAGCATTTTTTGCAACAAATTGAAGAGAAAAAAGAAGGGCACTGTGTTTACTTTTCCCAAATGAAATACGCAACCGCAGAGGAATAGTTTTGTACATGAATAGTTGTTTGTGAGCTTGTTTTGATGTATGTGGGCACTGCTATCACAACATCTGCAGATAATCCCACATCAAGCTGACCCGCCCCATTTGTCAGCTCCACTAAGTAAAAAAGACAAACAACCCCCCAGATTTTTGTGAAGTTAATTTTGCAGAGAACATAATTCTAACTGAGAATATAACAGTGTTATTATAAGAAAAATAAGAGGTTCCCACCAGTGAAAATTGTCTCCATTTATTTGCACAATCTCCCTAGTGCCCCTGTGCTAATTACAATATGTATACAAGGATTCACTTTCCAACATACTGGGAGGAATTTCTCAGTTGGAAACCCATGACAGAATCCTTCTTACACCCAAAAAGAAGCAAGGAGAATTTCTGCCCAAGAATTATAATAGACAAGACACACCACATTGTCTACATCTCAGACTGACCCCAGACAGTTGCATAAACCCACTTAGTGAAGGCTGGGGTAATAAAAATTACCCAGTATTTATCACATAAAAAAAATTGGTACCAAGGAAGACTCCCATACTGGAGCAGAACTTGATGTCTTTCATTCCCTCATAGGTCCATTTACCCTTCAGAAAAATGCAAGAACAAAGTGGCAACTCCAAAGAAGTAGCTAATATATTTGCAGCCTTTCACAACTAAAGGCATAACTAGTTCTGACCTTTGAAACTGCACTAGTTAATGACTCTCACAAAGGTTCATTGCAATTGACCTTCAATATGAAAATTGTCATACCCTTCAAATTCCATCCCTGCTCCCCTATGTGGATCGGTTGTCCACTTATTTCCAGTAACTTGCACATAAAAGTAGTAACATGTGCATATATGCACTAAGTTTGGTCTGATTGTGTTCATCTTCAATGGAAAATTGAACAGAACAAATGTAGGCAACATTTGTTTCCAAAAGAGACCTTCACATCAAGGTTTTGAGAAGAGAAGTTCAAAATATGCAAAGAAAATAGACAATCAAGCAGCAATGCATCACCCAGATCTCCTGAAAATGTATCCATTTCCAAGTAAAGATAGGAAAGGTAATTGATTTGAAAGGGACAAGAAATACCTACCTCAGTGCCAACGCCAATAAGTTTGCAATACATGCGTTCATTGTTATTATTGTAAGCTGCAATGAGCTCCCCTTCATGGGTGCCCACTAATGGTGGTTGAAATTGCACAAAAACCTCTAGGAAGCCTCCCGCACTTATACATCCAGTCAAAGGGCTTACCCCAAAAAACCCATTTGTGCACAGTTCAAACTCAGCCAATTTTGTGCCCAAGTTCTTCAGCATCACATTCTGTCATGGGCAATACACAGTAAAAGGGCTATGAAATTCTCCTTGGGTACCTTGTATCAAAACTGACAAAAAGAGTAGGCATGAAATTTTCTTCATTTTTGGGATTTTTTTGGGGTGATAGATGGAAACATGATTCTTGCAGACTTATTTTATTTGATGAGCTACTCTCAAGGCTACAATTTGCTTGGCTGTAAAAAAGAGCGACAAAAGGAAAAGGTGAGAAACTTTAGTGTAAAAGCCTTTGGCTGGTGTTGGTGGAAAATGGATTTCATCAGGTAGATCCAATATAGCTGCACAATGTCAGAAAATTTGCTTAAGAGACAGGGCATTGCCCCCTACACCATCGCCTGGTATGTGGAGAAAATTGTGCCACATTCAACTGTAATTAGTGATCTAAAGTAAAACTATATAACTCTTCACTTGTCCGCATACAAGTTTGGTGTCAACCAATAGAGCAACCTATACGGCTTTCATTAGGACCACCTCATATGGCCCTTATGGGACAAATTAATGTTGCAAAAATCCACCAAAATGGCAACAGCACTTCAAAGATTTTCAATTTCTACCCTTTCATTGCCCTAAAATTGACAACTCAGTTGAAATCAGAAGTCATACTCCCACAAAGCTGTTCGCCATAGCCCTTGAGGTTTTTTTGGGGGGGGGGGGAGGGATTTTTTTTGTT